>OLHG01000754.1_pt1 | contig 22145 bp, 28 predicted proteins | sample 1605971 | NCBI WGS metagenome assembly OLHG01 (sample SAMN03283289) | human gut metagenome | biome: human-associated habitat; material: feces | host: Homo sapiens | place: Peru | collected 2012 | reverse complement strand
AAAAAAAAGAAAAACAAGCACTAAAACTTGTCTTTTCTATAACACTCTTCTAATATGAGTTATAGGCATAATATATAAATCAGTAATAACTATTCCAACACTTGCATTTAATGCGTGTACTATTTGATTATTACCAATATAAATTGCTACGTGATGTGTTGTTCCATTATAACCAGATAATACTAAATCTCCAATTTGAATATTACTTAATGGAACTTCATATCCTACAAATGATTGATCGTATGCTACTCTTGGTAAATCTATTCCATATTGTGAATATATTAACTTTGTGAATCCCGAACAATCTGTTCCATTAGTTAAACTGTTTCCTCCATAAACATAAGGGTATCCTACAAACTGTTTTGCATATTCAATCAAGTTTTCTGCGACTGTATAATTAACATCACTGATTGGTGTTACTACTACTGGTTGTGGAGTATATTCTACAGTTTGTTCTACTACGGGTTGTTCTACTACAGGTTGTTCTACTACGGGTTGTTCTACTACGGGTTGTTCTACTACTTCAACTATTTCTTCTGTTACTTCTTCTTCGATAGTTTCATCTTCAGTTTTATTTTCTTCTTCTTTTTTGTCTTCAGTTTCTAATTCTACTTCTTCTTTAACTATCATCGGAGATAATAACATACTAGAGTTATAGTTGTATACTAGTAAATTGCTATTTTGTTTATCAACAGCACAACTCTTCTTGTCGCTATCCATTAATAATACAAATAAAATCATTTCAATAATTATTAATTGCACTATTAATATTTTTCTTATTGTTTTTGTTATCATTTTACTTCTTTTGTTACCTCTTTCTGTATTTTTGTGAAGACGTTTTCAATAATAACACAAATAAAAAATTAATGCAAATATTTTTTTTAGTAACACTTATAATCCCTTATAATATAAAGAAAAAAAGATTTTTTTCAAAATCTTTTAAAAGTTATCTATTAGTTAATTTATAACTATTTAGTTATTTTTTTAGTAAACTATTCGTTAATTTATTTCCATAGTTTTTCATTATAAATATTACTTATATGTAATTTTTTTATTTCATTTACAACATTTTCTTTATCTTCTTTATAAGTTATTCCTAACCATTTTGCATCTGTTTTTAAAACCCTTACTTCCATTATATTTTTTTCTATTAATTCAAAAATATAACTTGGAATTAAATACTCACTTGTTAAATCATTAATATTTTTTTCTAAAAATTCCTTAAATCCTTTTTCTAAATAATCAAATATTTCTTCAGTAAATGCAAACATATTCATTGATACTAAACTATCCTTATCTACTTCAAAACTAGTATCATTTTCTAATGGATAAGCAATAAATTTATCATCTTCATTACAGATTTTACTTTCTATTATTTCTGTTAATTTACCATCTTTTTCTTTACATATTCCTCTTTTTACTGAACCATTTTTACTAGTTGTATTAATTAATTTATAACCAACCATTGCTCCAGATAATTTACCTTCTATTTTTGGAATATTCTTTAAGAAACTACTTATTACATAATAAGCATCTCTACCATAAAAATCATCTGAATTTATTATTGCAAATGGTTCATTTACCTTATCTTTAGCACATAATATAGCGTGTCCTGTTCCCCAAGGTTTTACTCTTCCTTTAGGTACTTCATAACCCTCTGGCAAGTTATCTAATTCTTGGAAGGCATATTCCACTTCAATATACTTTTCAATTCTGTGTCCTATTGTTTGTCTAAAGATATCATAATTTTCTTTTTTAATTATGAATACTACTTTGGTAAATCCTGCCTTTATAGCATCATATATTGAATAATCAATTATAAATTCACCATTTTCATTTATTGGTTCGATTTGTTTTAGGCCTCCGAACCTACTTCCCATACCTGCGGCCATTATAACTAATGTCATTAGATTCCTCCTTAAGATGATTGTAACATATAATAATTATTTTAGCAAGACATTAAAAAAACCACTTTATAAAGTGATTTCCTAACTTGATTATCTCAAGAAAAATTCATTGGTACCAGTCAAGGGACTTGAACCCTCACACCATTGCTGGTAATAGATTTTGAGTCTATCGCGTCTACCATTCCGCCAGACTGGCAAGAAACAATAAATATGTATTTATTATAACATACTTTTATTGTTTTGTATCATTAAATTTATTTTTTTAACTTCTTGCAGCACCATCAACTGATAATATTGTTCCAGTTACATAATCTGCCATTGGACTTGCTAAAAATAGAAAAGCATTTGCTATATCTTTTGGTTCTCCTATTCTACCTAACGGTATTGTTTTAATTAATGGTTCAATTACTTCTTTAGGAAGTGAAGATACCATATCTGTATTTGTAATTCCAGGTGCTACAGCATTCACTCTAATATTGTACTTTCCTAATTCTCTTGCTAATGATTTAGTAAATCCATTTACAGCAAATTTTGATGTTGGATAACCCACTCCAGATGGTTGACCGTATATACTTACCATTGAACTAGTATTTAATATTACTCCATAATGATTTTCTTTCATATAAGGTAATACTGATGAAGTCATATTAAACATAGCATTAACATTTATATCCATTATTTGTTTAAATTCTTCACTTGTTGTATCTTCGATTTTTTTAGAGGCAGATACCCCAGCATTATTAATTAATATATCTATTTTTCCATATTTTTCATATATCTCTTTAGTTACATTATTTATTTCATTTATATCACTTAAATTTGGATAATATCCACAAACATCATATCCATCTTCTTTTAATTTAGATAATGCTTTATCAACACTTTCTTTTTTTGAACCAAAAATTATAACTTGTGCTTTATTTTCTAAAAATAATTTAGCTGTTTCAAATCCTATTCCTCTAGTTCCTCCAGTTATAATTACTACTTTTTCTTCTAACATATTTCCTCCTTAAATTAATGCTATTAAAGCAATATTTCTACCATTTATTTCCTTATTTCTACGGTATGAATGAAATTCTTTACTACATTTAGTACATATATTTGACTTATGAATATTTTCTTTTTTTATACCTAGATTAATTAATATATCAGTATTTATTCCCACTGTATCTATTAAATATTTATTATTTTTTTGCTTTATATAATTATTTATATCTATATCATTAAATCTATCTATAAATTCATCTTTTACATCACTATCTACTTCAAAACAACATTTTAATATACTAGGACATATAAAGACACTTATATCTTCCCTATTAGAATTATAATCATTTACCATTATATTTATAGCATTTTCTATAATTCTATTCAAAGTTCCTTTCCAACCAGAATGAATATTACCTATTATTTTTCTCTTTTTATCATATATTAATATTGATTGACAATCTGCTGAATAAGTAACCAAAGCAACATTTTTTAAATTCGTAATTAAGCCATCAACATTATCAAAATTATTATTAATATTTTCTTTAGTTATTTTTATTACATTAGTTGTATGATTCTGATTAGAAACTATAATATTATCAAATTTATGATTAAATATTTTTTGTATTTCCTCATATTCCTTAAAAATATAATTTTTAGATAATTCTTGTTTATTAAAATTAAATGGTATTTTAGTATAAAAATGTAATACCTGATTATCATTTGCTAAATCTTCAAATTCAATATATTTATCTTTATCTAACATAGTATTATCACCTTTATTAAATTATATCATATATTTATAATAATATTATATTTTTTTGGGTATCTTTTATAGCAAAGTGTTACTTATGTAAATATAATATATTGAAAGGAGAATTGCTATGTATGGTTATGGATATCCCGGTTATGGATACGGATACTCTGATGGTGGTGGAAGTTGGATTTGGATTATAATTGTAGTATTAATTATCTTCTTCGTATTATTCTGGGGAAATGGTAATAACAGAAACTGTGGATGTGGAAAATTCAATTAGCACATAGTAATATGTGCTTTTTTTTAGTTTTTTTTTAAAAAAGTATTGATATAAGGCAAAAAATATGGTATTATTAATAAGCAATGGACCCTTAGCTCAGTTGGTTAGAGCAATCGGCTCATAACCGATCGGTCGTAGGTTCGAGTCCTACAGGGTCCACCATTTATATATATGCGGGTGTGGCGGAATTGGCAGACGCGCTAGACTTAGGATCTAGTGGTATATCCGTGGGGGTTCAAGTCCCTTCACCCGCACCATAATAATAATTACTTCCTTTTGGAAGTTTTTTATATAGAATAATAGTAACAAGATATTTTACTGGTATATAATCCAAAAATTACATATAAGGATTTACTAAAAGAAATATAGAACGTATGATTCAATTTTATAGCACTTATAAAGATGACGAGATTGCGTCACCAGTGGTGTCGCAATTGTCTTGGACGAACAATTATAAAACAATTAAATGAACTAAATTTCACAAATAATTCACAACAAAAAAAACCATAATTTTATTATGATTCTTTTTTTAATACTTTTGTCTTTTCCATATTTTTATTAAATTCACTAATCACTTTTTGTTGTGCTACTTCGACAGGATTAGTAAATAATAATTGATAATATAAATCTCTATAATAACAAGAATTATTTTCCATATAATATTGATATGTTTTTTCATCATATAAGTTCTTTAAAACAAAGTGTTTGCTTTCAAATTCTTGCCATTTTTTTGTATACACTGTTCTTCCACATTCAATACAAACATAACCATTATAAGCAAAATTATCTTGTTCTAAATTATTATGAAGTTTTAAATAGCTTCTTCCTCCGACTGGATTATATTCTTCATAAAATGCTCCAATACAAACCCATATTTCGTGTTTACAAGGAGTATCTTCTTGTCTTTTAACATTTGCTAAAGAAAATTCATTAGAAAATTCTGAATAAATTAAATCAGATTCATTTGGTTTCATTCTTTTATTACTACTTATTCTACTTACATCTTTGACTAATTGTAGGTATTCTAAGATAAGTGGATTATTCTTTAATTCATTTAATCTTTCTTCCTTTACTTCTAATTCTTTTCTTTCTTCAAGATTTCTTTTAATTCTTTCTACTACTATTAATCTGTCTTCTTCTTTCATTCTCTTACCTCCCTACCCTTAAAATTATATCATTTTTTATTTTCTAGTTCAACAAAACTTTACAATATAATAAAAAAATGTTATTATATATAACAAATTTAATATTTGGGAGGCACATATGAATACTGAAGATTTTTTTGTTAATAGTAAAGAACTTCCTAGTGAGTTATCTAAAGAGGAAACTTATGAATTAATTTTAAAAGCACAAAATGGTGATATAAATGCTAGAAATAAATTAATAGAACATAATATTAGATTAGTTTTATATGAAATAAATAAGAAATTTATGACTGTTGATTATGATAAGAAAGAATTAGTATCTATTGGTATTTCTGGATTATTTTATGCAATAAATAATTTTTCTTTAGAAAAAAATCTAGAATTTTCTACATATGCAATAAAATGTATAGATAGTAAAATATATTTATTTATAAAAAGATTAAAAAAATATAAAAATATTGATAGTTTAGATAGACCTATATCTACATTTGATAAGAAAAAAGAAACTTATCTAGGAAATATTCTAGAAGGAAGTAATAATATTGATGATTTTATAAAAATAGAAACATATAAATCTATTAGAAAGATAATAAATTCTCTACCTGATAAAGAAAGAATGATTATAATGTTATCTTTTGGTTTTAATGAAATAGGTCCCATTAATCAAAATGAAATTGCTGATATAGTTGGTTTATCTCGTTCTAGAGTTTCTAAAATAAGAATTGATACTTTAGAAAAAATAAAAGTTATGCTTTTTAATGATGGATTAATTGAAGTTATTCCTAAAAGAAAAGTTAAAAAAAATAATATATATAATTAATAGTATCTAATGATGCTATTTTTTTGTATATCATAATTTATTTTTAATAATATATAATATGAGAGAAATGTTAGATAGATTAGAAGATATTAAAATAGAAAACTTTGTATGGGTTATATATATAGGAATTATTATTCTTAGTTGGTATGCTAATTCAAAAGAAGTTAATTATTTATTATATAATGATGAAGAAAGCAGACAAGAATATCAAAACTTATTAATATTAATATTTTCTATTTTATTTATTATATATTTTTATTTTGTTAAAGATAGTTATAAAAATTATCTTAATTTAAGTATTTATGATAGTGAAAAAAAGAAACAACTTACTTTTGCTTCTTTTATTGGTTCATTACTTATTTTAATTAGTGGTGTTATATTTTTATATATTGCTATTGTTGATGAAAATATTGATACAGAAATTGCATTTAATTAAAAAAAAGATAAATTATCTTTCAGCATATACGCTTACTTGTTTTTTATCTTTTCCTAAATGTTCGTATTTTACATATCCAGTCATTGTAGCAAATAGTGTATCATCTGTACCTCTTCCTACATTTTTTCCTGGATGAATTTTAGTTCCTCTTTGACGATAAATAATTGAACCAGCATTTACAAATTCGCCATCACTTGCTTTTGCTCCAAGTCTTCTTCCGGCAGAATCTCTACCATTACTAGTTGAAGATTGTCCTTTTTTGTGAGCAAATAATTGTATGTTAAATTCTAAGAACTTCATATTATCCTCCTTAAATTTCTATTTTAATATTTTTAGGATATTCTATAGATATTTTATTCAAACAAGTTAACATATTATCTATTAAAATTAAAGATATCTTGTCTTCTTTTAATATATTTATAATCATTTTATCTTGTTCTTGAATAACTTCGATTATAGAATCATTTATTGCTAATATAGCATTTATGGTAGTTAGAACTGTTGCACTTACTGAAGCACATACTATATCTTTACCATATTCATCATAATTAGCGTGTCCCGTAATAGTAATACATTTAATGATATTACTATCTTTTTTTACTTTTACTTTTATCATAAGTACACCTTATTTAATAGTTTTAATTTCTACTTTTGTATAAGGTTGACGATGTCCTCTAGTTTTTCTAGTAGACTTTTTATTTGGTACATAAGTGAATATTCTAAGTTTTTTACCTTTACCTTGTTTTAATACTGTTCCTTCAACTGTTGAACCTTCAACATAAGGATTTCCACTTACACCATTTACCATTAATACTTTGTCAAAAACAACTTTATCATTTTCTTGTGCTTCTAATTTTTCTACGAAAATCACGTCGCCTTCAGATACATAATATTGTTTTCCACCAGTTTCGATAACTGCTTTCATAATTTACCTCCTTTTTGTATTTTATCAAAGACTCGCCTTGAAGGTGGAATAAATTCTCTTTTACCTTTTTAGTGCGGTTGAGTAATCAACTCGAGGTCTTCAAAACATTGTAATTGTACCATAAAATAAGGATTTAGTCAAACATTTTTGATAGGAAATCCACTTCTTTTTGATAAATATTATCTTTTTTTATTATATGGTTAGTATTTCTATACATATTTTTATAATTATTTATTATTTTTTTATTTTTAAAGTTTGTTTTATATAAATATTTTTCTAATAAAAATCTGTTATAAATATATTTTATATTAGTTAAATAATTATATAAATAGTTTATTAATATTCCTAGTATCATTATGTAAGAATAATTAAATTTATAAATCAATAATAATAGTATTATATTAATTATAGATATTATTATTATTAAGATGTTACTTAGTTTAAAGTTAAATATTTTATTTATGATAATGTTTAGTATTTTTGAACCATCAAGTGGATATATTGGTATTAAATTAAATATTAAAATATTATAATGATATTTAAAAAAGATATTATAAGTATATTCTCTTAAGAAGTTATTTTTATATAAAAGATAGATTATAAAAAAATAGATACTTTGTATAATTATTCCTGAGATACTTATTAATAGTTCTTTATTTAAGTTTATATCTATTTTATCATTTATCTTAGTTATTCCACCATATGGATAAATTATTATATTATCTACTTTTATTTTTAATATTTTACAAGTATAATAATGACCTAGTTCGTGAATTATTATTAGTGATGTAAAAGCAATTAGGTTAATAAAACAACCAGTTAATAAAAAAGAAGCAATTATTATATAGTAAGTATAGTGTATTTTTATTTTATTCATTTTAAATAATCTTTATAATTTAAAAATTTGTTATCTTTAGAATATGCTAAATATAAATTATTATCTTTTACTTCACCAAGTAATGCTCCTTTTTCTACATAATCATATAATTTTACACTAGTATTAGACATATTACCATACCAAATATCTATACCATTTAATCCTTGAATTATAATTGTATTACCATAGTTTTCTTTTTCTCCGATAAATACAACCATACCTTCTTCCAAAATAGGAACTAAATAGTTATTTTGTACTTCAAGTTTTACTCCATCATAATAAATACTTTCACTATTATATTTTAAGGTTTCATTAAATACTTCAGTAGTATTATTTACTAATCTATCTAATGTTTCTACTCCTCCTAAATATTTATTATAAAAGTTTTTTATTTTAGCAAAGGAAAAGTTATTGTTATAGATGTTTTCTTCAATAAAGTCTCTATATTTTTGATTTGATTTTATTAAAATTAGATTTGCTAAAAATAAGATTATTACTATTAATAATTTATTAACAAATGATTTTAATCTATTTTTTTCTTTTTTATTATTGTTATTATTTTTATTTATCTTGTCCAAGTATTTTGATGTATCTATCATATAATCACCCTAATAGATTATATTCTGGTAATAAAAAAAAAGACTAATTTGTCTTTAAGTAATTAATTATTTCATCAAATGTATCAACACTAACTATTTTTATTTTATTTTTTCCTTTTGCTTTTATAGCATCTTCATAATTAGCACTAGGTACAAAGACAATATCAAGGTCATTTTTAATAGCACCCATAATTTTATATTTTACACCATCAATTTCTCCGACATTGCCATTGATATCTATTGTCCCTGTTCCCCCGATTTTTAGTCCTTTAGTTATATCTTCATCAGTTATAGCATTATAAATACTTAAACTCATCATAGCGCCTCCGGAAGAACCACCTTCGCTATCTTTAAATTTTATATTTATTTCTGGGTCTAGTTCGTATTCATAATTAGTTATCATTACTATTCCTAGCATTTTCATATTATTTTTTTCAATAACAGGAACTTGGTATGTTAATTCTTGATTATTTCTTTTTATTTTTAATTCGATAATATCATTTATATTACTTTTATTTATTATTTCTTTTAAGGTAGTAATATCTTCTAGTAAAATATTATTAGCACTTAATATTTCATCTCCTATTTTTAAATCTTTATTATCTGTTAATCCAATAATTATATTTTTTTTATTTGTTATGTTTATTTGTTTTCCTGCTTTATTATAAGCAACAAAGATAGCATTTTGAATAGAATTATCTAACATTACTTTATTTCTTAATTTTATTTCTTCAGGTGTTTCATTAGATAATTGAACTTCTTCTAGTTTTTCTAAATCCCAATTTTTCATTAGAAATGACATTACTACCGAAGATACTGTTCCTTCATATTCTGTTACATATAATAGATTTATATTACCTGTACTTTCTTTTTTACTAGTTGTTTCTATTCTATTATCAATAGGTATTATATCTCCTGGTGCCATAACATAGTAAGGTAGTTTTATATTAAATATTATTGCTGATGCAATTAATACTATAATATATATTTTATATTCTTTTAATTTAGTTAATATTTTTTTCATTTCATCACCGTTTCATAATAATTTTATTATTAGTTATCTATTTTATTCATATAATTAAGTATGAAAAGATATATAGATATGATTGTTGTTATTATTTGTAGTTTATTTTTAATTCTTTTTATTATTAATAGAGAATTAGTTTTTAATACTGTAGGTTTTTCTTTAGATATTTGGATTACTTCAGTATTACCAGCATTATTTCCTTTTTTTGTAATATCAGATATTTTAATTAGTTATGATGTTATTAGATATATTCCTAAAGTAATTAAGAATCTATTTAAAAAGTTATTTAATGTTAGTGATAATGGTCTAGTAGTTATTATTCTTAGTATGTTATCTGGTTTTCCTAGTAATGCTAGAAATATTAAAAATATGTATAATAGTAATAAAATTAGTAAGAAGGAAGGAGAACATTTACTATATTTTACTCACTTTTCTAATCCAATGTTTATACTTGGTACTTTAGTTAGTATTTTTTTAAAGAAGAAAGAACTTGGATTAATTATTTTTATTTCACATTATTTGCCTAATATTATTATTGGAATATTGTTAAGAAAACTAAATACTAATAAATTAGATACTAATTATAATAATGATATTAATAATAATTTTGGTTTAGTTCTTACTAAATCTATTAGAAAATCTTTAGATAGTGTTTTTAATATTTTAGGAACACTTACTGTTTTTTTAATTATTTCTTCATTATTAATTAATGTTTTTAATTTTAATAATGGTATTTCTCTATTAATTAAAAGTATTCTAGAACTAACTAGTGGTCTAAAAGAACTTAGTAATTTTAATTTAAGTAATAGTTATTTAGTTATAACATCTTCTTGTATTTTATCTTTTGGGGGATTATCAGTACATATGCAAGTTATTAATGAATTATCTGATACTGATATTAGTTATAGTAATTTTTTTATTGGAAGAATTATACAAGTTATATTATCTCTTGTAGTTAGTTATATATTGTGCTTATTCACTTTCTAATTCAAATATTATATCTCTTAATTCTGCTGCTTTTTCAAAATCTAATCTTTTTGCTGATTCATTCATTTCTTTAGTTAAGTTTTCTATCATATTTAATTTTTCTTTTTTAGATAATTTATCTTTTTTCTTTTCTTTTACTTCTTCTTCATTAGAAATTAAATCTCTTATTTCTTTAATTATAGTTTTTGGAACAATATTATGTTCTTTATTATATTCTTCTTGTATTTCTCTTCTTCTTGCTGTTTCTTTGATTGCTTTATCCATACTTTCAGATATAGTATCTGCATACATTATAACGTGTCCGTTTTCATTTCTAGCACATCTTCCTATTGTTTGGATAAGACTTCGTTCACTTCTTAAGAAACCTTGTTTATCTGCATCCATTATAGCAATTAAACTAACTTCTGGAATATCTATACCTTCCCTTAAAAGGTTTATTCCTACGACAACATCATATTTTCCTAATCTTAAATCTCTTATTATTTGCATTCTTTGTAATGTTTTTATTTCATTATGAAGATATGCTACTTTAATATCAATATTCTTTAAGTAATTTGTTAATTCTTCGGCCATTCTTATAGTTAATGTTGTTATTAAAACTCTTTCGTTCTTTTCTATTTTTTTATTTATTTCACTAACTAAGTCATCAATTTGATTTTTAGTAGGTCTTACATCAATTGTTGGGTCTAATAATCCAGTTGGTCTTATGATTTGCTCTACAACTTTATTATGTACGTGTTCTAATTCATAATCTCCAGGAGTTGCAGATACATAGATTACTTTACTTATTTTCTTTTCAAATTCATCAAGTTTTAATGGTCTATTGTCAAGTGCTGATGGTAATCTAAATCCATAGTCCACTAAATTTTGTTTTCTTGCCCTATCTCCATTATACATTCCTTTGATTTGTGGTAATGTTACGTGTGATTCATCAATTACTAAAAGATAGTCTTTACCAAAGAAATCTAATAATACTGTTGGAGTTGCTCCAGGTTCTTTTAAAGCAATTGGTCTTGAATAATTTTCTATTCCACGACAAAATCCTGTTTCTAAAAGCATTTCCATATCATAATTTACTCTTTCTCTTATTCTTTGTTCTTCGATTAGTTTTCCTTTTTCTTTGAAATAGTTACTACGTTCTTCCATTTCTTTTTTGATATTTTCTACAGCAATTTTTAATTTATCATCACTAGTTACAAAGTGTGATGCTGGGAATATTGAAATACTTTTTTTATCTTTTAATATTTTTCCTGTTACGGTATCAAATTCACTAATTCTATCAATGGTATCTCCGAATAATTCTATCATAATACCATTTTTTCTTTCATATGCTGGTATTATTTCTATAGTATCTCCCTTTGCTCTAAAGGTTCCTCTTTTTAAATCCAAGTCATTTCTTTCATATAACATTTCTACTAGTTTTTTTAATATTTCATTTTTATCTATTTCTTGGTCTTTATATAAAGTTAACATTTTCTTTTTATATTCTTCAATTTCCCCAATACCATAAATACAAGATACAGACGCTACTACAATAACATCATTTCTTGATAATAATGATGAAGTAGCAAAGTGTCTTAATTCATCTATTTCATCATTTATTGATGAGTCTTTTTCTATATAGGTATCAGTCGAAGGAACATATGCTTCTGGTTGATAATAATCATAATAAGATACAAAATAACATACTGCATTATTAGGAAATAATTCTTTTAATTCCCCATATAATTGACCTGCGAGTGTTTTATTATGTGCTAAAACTAATGTCGGTTTATTTACTTCTTTAATTACGTTAGCAATAGTAAATGTTTTACCTGTTCCTGTTGCCCCTAGTAATACTTGTTCTTTTTTTCCTTCATTTATTCCTTCAACTAATTCTTTAATTGCTTCTGGTTGGTCTCCACTTGGAGTATATTTTGATACTAGTTCAAACATAGTTATCACCTCTTTTATTATTATGAATTTTATAGTAATAATAATTCATATAATATTTTAGCATTTTTTATAATAGAAAACAAGGAATTATATTTGTTTTTCCTTGTTATCATTTTCTTTAATTAATTTCTTATGCTGTTCTACTTGATTATCACTCTGTTGTAATGCTTCGATATAATTAATTACATTATTATTTAATACCTTAATACTACCATCTGTACTATATAATTCATTTAATTTATCTAAAGTAATCTTTGCTCCATCAATATTTCTATATAATAATGTCTTAAATAAATCCATAACATCTTTAGATAATTCAATACTTTTCGCTTCACTTTCTATTCCCTTACCTATTTATTTAGTTGACTAAATATACAAATATGATATAATTTTTATGGTGATACAATGAAAAAAATATTTATAACACTTATTATTATTCTATTAATAACTGGTTGTAATAAAAAAGAAAATAATTTAGATACTAATATTAATAATGAAAATAAAGAAGAAAAACAAGAAATTGATACTCCTGTTTACAAAGATGATAATCCTATTAAATTAGGATTATATGTAGATGAAAATCTTATTAGTAATTATACTACTGATAAAATTAATGGTAAAGATATCGGAGTATTTAATGTTTATTATACAAAACAAGATAAATTAGAAAACAATAATGTTAAATATAATTGGAATAAGTATTATAATGAATATGAAAATATTGATAAGTATAAAATTGGTTATATCATTTCATTTACTGTAGATAACAAAACATATAAAGAACAAATACTTGACCCTAACTCTACTTTTATATTTTCTCCATATATTTATATTTATCTATATGATGATATTAACCAACCAGATGGTTCTTGGTATTCCCATATATTACCTGAAGAAGTAACTGATAACACTATTTATTCTTCGATTAAATTATTTAAAGCAGATAACATTAGTAATATAACTTCTCCTATTACATTGTCAGTATTTACCTATGACGAAGATGACTTTGATAGTAATAATAATTATATTGGTTCTAGTATTTATACTATTACTATTAATTTAGAATGAAAGATATAATTTTTAAGCTTTATATCTTTTTTTAAAACTAATTTTTATTGACTAACCATATAGTTTATTATATAATAAGAGCAATTAAAGGAGTGACTATTTGTGAATAAAGAATTTATCCAGGTTGATGATAATTTAGGATTTGTTATTGATGATGATGGAGATATGTTGGTGGTAAAAAAAGACAATAAAGATTATGAGTTTGAAAATATTCTTTCTTTAGAAAATGAAGTTGAAAATTCAAGTAACGAATTAGAAAAGTTATATTCTAAAAGACATATAATTAAAGAAAAAATAATTCGTGTTAAAAATCTTTTCCTTTTAAGTGGCTTTTTAGATGTATTTGCTATATTTTCTTCATTAATTGGATATTATAATTCCGTTTTTATAACTGAAGTTATTGCTATAAATGCTATAGTAGTTTCTCTAGGTGTAGGATTTGGAATAACTAGTAATAAAGAAAAAAAGATAATTAATCCAGCGATTGAGTCTTTAGAACAAGATATTTTAGAAAAAAATAAAGTAATTAATTTAATGAAAGAAAAAGTAAAATATAGAGCTAATATTCTTAATAAAGATGATGATTATACATTTGATAATAGTATAGAATTAAATAATAATTCTAGAAATGTTAAAGTATTAAGATTAGTTAAAGATAAGGAGAATAGATAATATGGATAATAATCTTGAAGAAATGTTTAGTATGTATTTAGGAATGAATACTAATGAAGAAATTATAAATAATAAATTTACTAGTTTTGTTGTTAAACATAATAAAATAGATTTAAGTAATTTTGGTAGTAAATTATATTTAACTAGTTTAGTTCATAATCTTTGTATTCAATATTTATTTTCTGATATTTATTACATTATACTTAAGAGTAATTTAGAAGTATTATATAATAAAAAATTTAGTGATGAAGATGTTAGTAAGTTTATTAATAGTTTTAAAAGATTTTCATTTATGGTTACTTTTAAAGAACTTAGTTTAGATGTAATACCTTTATCTGAAAGAACTAAGATTTATAGAGATATGAATTTAATTAAAAATCTTGAAGAGTTATCTTTAGTTAATAGTAATTATCTATTTAATAATAGTTTTTTATATGAAGAATTAAAAAATAATAATATGTTAATTTTTGATAATTGTAAAACTGCTGGTTGTATTAAATGTGCGAAACTAAGAGAAGATTTAAATAGTATTGGAATTAGTGATTATTTAGAAATACAAAATAAAACTATATATGATAGAGTTGATAAGCAAAGAGATTATGAAAGGAAAGCAAAAATTAAGGAACTTAGAAAAGAAGATAAATAGTATATTTTCTTTTTTTTATAATATATAATACTAGGAGTGATTATGAAAAAAATTATTAAATATTTACCTATTTTTATTCCCTTACTACTTGGTACACTAGTAGGAATTATTATTCCTAGTAATAATTATAGTATTATTAACAAACCACCACTTAGTCCACCAGGAATTATTTTTCCTATCGTATGGAGTATATTATATTTACTTATGGGCATATCTTACTTTTTAGTTAATAAAAATAAAAAAAATAGAAATATCTTCTATTTACAATTAATTATTAATCTATTATGGTCGTCTATATTCTTTAGTTTTAAACTATATTTTATTTCTACTTTATGGATTATTCTATTAATTATACTTGTTATTGATATGATTAATATTTTTTATAAAGATAACAAAATATCTGGTTACTTAAATATTTTTTATCTTATCTGGTTAATATTTGCTTTCTATTTATGTTTTGGTGTATATATTTTAAATTAATTATTTATTATATTTAATAATTCATCAATAACTTTATTAACTACTAATTTCTTATTTTCTTTTCTAGTATCAGAAGTCACCATAGTTTGATAATTATAATAATTATCTTTTTTTCTATCATAAATACTTATATAAACAATATTATCTTTTCCATATAAATTATGTTTATCTACTCTATTTAATTTTCCAGTTATCCCTATTCCATAATCTGAATTAGTAAAATTACTTATAGTTTTACTCATCTCTTTAGCAGTTTCTATACTATAAACCGAATACTTATTAATTACTTCTTTACTTACTCCCATTTTAATTTTATATTCATTTGAATATGTTACAGCACTAAACATTATAACTTCACTAGCACCAGGTATATTAGTTATTTCATTTACTAAAGCACCACCAGTACAAGATTCCATTGTACTTATGGTTTTATTCATATCTGTTAATTCTTTGATTAATATATTTAATTTATTTTCCATAAAACCTCACTATTTATTTACTTCATTATAATAATGGCTTTCACATAAACTATCTAAAACTTCTTCCAAAGAATCAATATCATTAAAACAGCCTTCTTCATTTATATAATTATCAATATCAAATATTAATTCATTTAAACTAGAATATTTTTTATAATCAAATCCATAACTTTCTAATACACTAATTTCATAATCATTTAATAATATTCCCTTACCATTATCTTTCTTTAAATCAAATTTAATTAAATTATCATATTCCATAATTTCACCATTAATTTGTTATACCTGATTCAATTTTAGTATTACCTTCAGAATCAGTAAATGATACTGAACCATTAAATGTTTTTCTCATATCACTAGTTTGATTTTCACTAGCATTACTTAACCATAATGCTACATAATAATCTATTGTAGAGCTAGCATTTAATGTCACTACAACATTAGTACCATCTTTAACAATATTATTATTAGCATTTTCAGTATTAGATAATGATATTTGGTCGCTTACTGCTGTATATGTACTTCCTGATTTGGTAAATACTTGATATTTTAGATTTGTTGTTGTAAAAGTGCTAGTATTAGTTATTATTGAACCACTATAAGATGCTCTATCACCAGTATTGGTTAACTTAATATTATATAAAGAACATACTTGATAATTATTTTTATCTACACAAGGAGTTGACCTACTTATTGCTTTAACTATATCACTATCATTTAACGGAATTACATTTAATGATTTTTTAATATCAATCTTTGTAACATTTAAATCAAATGTATAGGCACTACCAATAATATTAGAATTATTACCAGTAAATTGAAATACTGCATATGTACCTCCGAAAGTGGTTAATATTAGGAAACCTATTCCTATTATATAGGCAAATAAATTTTGCTTTTCTTGCATTGTTAATCACTTCCTATCTATAATAAAATTATAACACTAATATTTTTTTTTGTCTATTATTTATATTAAAAATCCTAGTAATGATACTAGGATTAAATATCTAAATTTTTATATAATTTAATTTTTCTTTTAGTTTTAAATCTATGTAAATAATGATTTTTAGGAATAATACTTTCTAGAAATAATAATTTTTCTAAATCTTTCTTATTCTTTTCTTTAAATAAACTACTATTTTCTTTTAATAAATAAGGACCAAAATATAATTCTTTTCTATTATATCTTTTCTTACCTTTTTTAAAACTAATAATTGTATAAATAATATCATTATCTTTAACTAATTTTTCATTATCTATATAGTAACCAATTAAGGTTATTTTCTTTCTTAAAAATTCAATATGATTATTACTTTGTACTATAATATTAGATACATTAGATAACTTATTCATATTTGAATATAATATTCCTACGATGGTATGTGCTCCCATACCAGAAATAACAATAGTATCTATTTCATCTTTATCTATATTATTAAGTCCATTAGATATTCTAGTTTCTATATAGTCTTCTAATTTATATTTTTTAATATTTTTCTTTGCTTGTTCTAAAGCATTTTTATTAATATCTGTAGCAATTATTTTAATATTTTTTCTATTTTTATATAAATAAATATCTAATAAAGCGTGATCACAACCAATATCTACTAAACTAATATTATCAGGTATAAAAGTAGATATTTCTTTTAATCTAATAGATAAATTATTCATTTAAGAAATCCTTTAATTTTCTACTTCTTGAAGGATGTCTTAATTTTCTTAATGCTTTTGCTTCGATTTGTCTTATTCTTTCTCTAGTTACGCCAAACATTTGCCCTACTTCTTCCAAAGTCTTACAAGAACCATCATCAAGTCCAAATCTAAGTCTTAATACTTGTTCTTCTCTTTCAGTTAAAGTAAGTAATACATCACTTATTTCATCTTTTAACATTTCGTGAATTGTATATTCTTCTGGAGACATACTTCTTTCATCTTTAACAAAATCTCCTAAATGAGAATCATCTTCTTCCCCAATTGGAGTTTCTAAACTTACTGGGTCTTGTGCTATTTTTAATATTTCTCTTATCTTATCTGGAGTGGTACCCATTTTTTTAGCAAGTTCTTCATCTGTTGGTTCACGATTAAGTTCAAGAGTTAATTGTCTTTGACAACGAGATAATTTATTAATTGTTTCAACCATATGAACTGGTACTCTTATTGTTCTTGCTTGATCGGCAATAGCACGAGTTATTGCTTGTCTAATCCACCAAGTTGCATAAGTCGAGAATTTATAACCTTTATTAGCATCAAACTTTTCTACTGCTTTCATAAGTCCAATATTACCTTCTTGAATTAAATCAAGAAATAACATACCTCTTCCTACATATCTTTTAGCAATAGATACAACTAAACGAAGATTTGATTCTGCTAGAATATTTTTTGCTTCTTCATCACCTGCTACTATTCTTTCAGATAATGCTGTTTCTTCTTCTAATGAAAGCAAACTAATTTTACCAATTTCTTTTAAATACATTCTAACTGGATCATTTATTGTTAATTCTTTAGCAATAGTAGAATCTTTTAAAATATCTTCAATGCTTTCTCCAGCATCAGCATCTTCATCACTACCAATATCTTCTTCAGTAATTATTTCAATACCATTAGCAACAAAAGCATCATATAAATCATCTAATTGTTCGCTTTCTAGTTCAATACCTTTTAATTCATTTGCTAATTCTTCATAAGTAATAAATCCATTTTCTTTACCTTTTTTAATTAATTCTTCTTTTCTTGTTTCAAAAGTTTTAATCTCTTCGATCATAATTTCACTCCTTTAACTTCCATAATATTATTTAGAATACTTGCTTTTTTAATAGGGTCTATTTCATTTTTTAACTTTTCTTCTAAAATTGCTATCTTTTCTTTTTTTAAATTATTATTTACTACCTTTATATAATCATTAATCTCTTCATCAGTAAATTCTTCTTTTTCTACATAAGACATTATCTTATTTAACATATCAGTTAATTCTTTATCATTACTAATAAAAGATATAAATGAAGATAAGGTTACGGTACCAAACTTATTATAGCAAGATAATATTTGGTTATACAAGTATCTAATTAAATCATCTTTAAAATATATAATATTATCTTCGACCATTTTAATTACTTTATAGTCAAGTAACATATAATAAATTAAATAATATTCTGCAATTTGATATTGTTTTATTTTTTCTTTCTTTACTATAATTATATCTTCCTTACTTACTTTTTTATTTTGGATATAATTATTATATTTATTCTTCAAAGTAGCATATTCAATATTATATTCAGTAGACATTTTTTTTAAAGTTAATTCTACTAAAACTGAATCTTCTACTTTAGATAACTCTTTAATTGATTCATCTATATATTTTGATATATCTGTTAAATCCTTGAAATTCTTATTATTTTTAAGAATGTTCATTTTAAATTCTATTGGAGTAATACTATTTTCTATTTGTAATTTAAAACTATCACTACCATATTTTAATATATATTCATCTGGATCCAAATCTTCAGGTAATCTAATTATTTTGGGAGTAATACCATTATTTTCTAACATTGCTAAAGAAGATATTGTTGCTTCTTCTCCAGCCTTATCTCCATCAAAGCATAAGATAATATTATCAGTCATTTTTTTTAATAAATTAATATGTTCTTTAGTAAATGCTGTTCCCATTGTAGCAACACAATTATTAATACCAATAACACTTGCTCTAATTACATCCATAAAACCTTCCATTACTATAACATAATCAGATTTTCTTAAATTTTCTTTAGCATTATGATAATTATATAAAATACTACCCTTTTTAAATATATCTGTTTCCATAGTATTTATATATTTACTATTATCTTTAGTATTATATATTCTACCAGAAAACGCTACTGGTTGTCCCTTTAAATCAAATAAAGGAAACATAATTCTATTTAAAAACTTATCATTCTTACTATCATTAGTTATACCAAGTTCAATTAATCTATTAACATCATAATTCTTACTAACTAAAAATGTCGTTAAATTAGATTTTGATAAAGATAAACCAATTCTAAATTTCTTAATAGTATCTTTATCTATTTTTCTATCTTCAAGATATTTTAATGCTGTTTTACCTAACGAAGTATATAAATTATTTTGATAAAACTTAACAGCATATTCATATATCTCATAATCTTTTTTATATCTATTTTCTTCTTTATAACTACTTATATTATATCCCTTATCTTGTCCTAAAAGTCTTATTGCTTCCCCAAAAGAAATATGATTATATTTAGAAACAAAAGTAAAAACATTTCCACTTTCACCACAAGAAAAACATTTATATATTTGCTTTTCAGGACTAACACTCATACTAGCATTATGATCATCGTGAAAAGGACATAAACCAAAGTAATTCTTTCCTCTTTTAGTTAAAGTAACATATTTAGAGATAACATCAACAATATCACATCTATTTTGTATTTCATTAGTTAATTCTTCAGTAATATATGCCATAAATTGTTACCTCCTTTAAGATTATTTTTTTATAAACATTGCATCACCAAAAGAGAAAAATCTATAATTATTATCTACTGCAATTTTATAAGCATTTAATATTATTTCTCTAGAACTAAATGCTGATACTAACATTATTAAAGTAGATTTAGGTAAATGGAAATTAGTAATTAATCCATCAATAGCCTTAAACTCATATCCTGGATAAATAAAAATATCAGTATCCCCAGAACAAGGAACAAACTTACCATATTTACTAATTACTGTTTCTAATGTTCTAGTCGAAGTAGTTCCAACACTAATAATTCTTCTTCCTTCTTCTTTGGCTTTATTTAAAATATCTGCAACTTCTTTAGAAACTACATAATACTCTGAATGCATTTTATGAGTTTTTACATCAGTAACATTAACAGGTCTAAAAGTACCAAGACCAACGTGTAAAGTTATATAACAAATAGTAATACCTTTATTCTTGATATCATTAAGTAATTCTTTAGTAAAATGCAATCCCGCAGTTGGTGCTGCAGCACTACCAATATTTTTAGCATATACTGTTTGATATCTATCCTTATCTTTTAATTTTTCGTGAATATATGGAGGAAGTGGCATACTACCAAGTTCATCTAATACATTATATAATATTCCATCATATATCAAAGTAAAATGCCTTATTCCATCTTCTAGAACATCAGTACATTTTGCCTTTAATTTACCTTCACCAAAAGAAATAATAGTACCAATATGTACCCTTTTAGCAGGTTTAACTAAACATTCCCAATTATCATCATTAATATTTCTTAAAAGTAATACCTCAATTGTAGCATTAGTTTCTTCCTTTATACCAATAAGTCTCGCAGGAATAACTTTAGTATCATTTAAAACAAGAACATCACCCTCATTTAAATAATTAATTATATTATGAAATATTTCGTGTTTTATTTCACCAGTATTTTTATCTAATATCATTAATTTAGAACTATCTCTTTCCTTTAAAGGAGTTTGAGCGATAAGATTCTCTGGTAAATAAAAATCAAAATCATCTGTCTTCATATTATCCCTCACAAACGAAACATATTATACCATAAGTTAACTATTTTTTAAAGACAATTTATAAATAATAGCAAAAAATTATAAAGATATTCTTTATAATAACCCTTATAATTAATATTTGTATCGAAAAATAGTATTATTAACTTTTAACTTTGACAATTATATCGTCCTATTTTAATTTATAACACTAGATCTTATTGAAACTCTTTGTATCCTCTTTAATACCACATCAAGGAAGCACGGGCAGAAGTGAAACTGCTGGCACCTCCAGCACTGCCGTAGGAGTAGAAAACGCCCGCATTAGAACTATTGCTGTAATTGCCCCCGCGTATGTACCAGGAACTGCTGGAATAAGGGAAGTCCGTGCCATCACTATACCACCCGCTACCACTACCACTTGACAATACTACTTCTCCTGTCGCATCTCCTAATCTTGCTCTATTATATGCTGTTTGGTCGTTGCTTGTTGAACCATTTGCATAAGTGTTTACATATTTTTGATTACTATAATTAGAATACCAACTACTTGAAAATCCTGAATTACGTGGATAAAATGTATAAGTGTCTGCTGTACTTGACATATTTCCCA
>OLHG01000752.1_pt1 | contig 22163 bp, 20 predicted proteins | sample 1605971 | NCBI WGS metagenome assembly OLHG01 (sample SAMN03283289) | human gut metagenome | biome: human-associated habitat; material: feces | host: Homo sapiens | place: Peru | collected 2012 | reverse complement strand
TTCTATGATTATATTAACTCTCATTACAACTACATTACTAGGTTATCTAGCACAAATGGAAATAGATTTAAAATAAAGAGGTTTGAATATGATACCTAAATCACATCCACGTTATGAATCATTAGTTTTAAGAGACAAAATAGTTAAAGCCCAAAAGGAAGGATATTTGGCAGATTCTGCAATGATTGCACATGGGAGAGGAGAAGCATTTGACTATCTTCTTGGTGAAAAAACCACATTCCCCGCTAAAAGAGCAATGTATGCAGCAGTAGCTACCATATTATTATCTGAAAATCCAGTCATATCCGTAAATGGAAATACAACTGCTTTAGCTATTGATGAAGTAATTCAATTTGCAAAAACCGTAAATGCCAAAATAGAAATCAACTTGTTTTACAGAACTGATGAAAGAGTAGAAAAAATAACTGAGCTCTACAAGAAACATGGATACAGCCAAATACTTGGAACAAAAGATGACGACATCAAATACCTGAAAAGCATTAAAAATGAAAGAGCTTCAGCCAGCAAAACAGGTATCTATTCAGCAGACACTGTTCTTGTACCTTTAGAGGATGGAGACAGAGCAGAAATTCTAAGTAAAACAGGTAAAAAAACAATCACTATCGATTTAAATCCTTTATCTAGAACTTCACAAACTTCAAACATTTCAATTGTAGACAATGTTGTACGTGCATTTCCGTTTATGACAGAAATTGCTAAAGACTTGAAAACTCAGGACAAACAGCTTTTAATAAACATGGTAAATGACTTTGACAACAAGGAAAACCTTAAAGAATCACTAAAACTATTTAAAAATAATTAAAACGAGGAATATAAAATGGAAATAATGGGAATATCAGGATTGCCTGGATCTGGAAAAAGTTTAGTGTCTGAAATTGCAACTAAAAAAGGAGCAGTAGTTGTAAGTATGGGAGACATAATACGTGAAGAAGCTAAAAAAAGAGGAGAAAGCTCAAAGGAAACTGCAACCAACCTTAGAAAAGAGCATGGAAAATATATTGTAGCACAGCTGACTATTGAAAAAATCAAACAAATGATTGAAGACAAATTAGCTACAACAATTATTGTAGAAGGAATCAGAAGCCCTTTTGAAGTAAATATGTTTAAAGAAAACTTTGATAATTTTATAATTCTTTCTATTTTTGCAAATCCTGCAATACGTTTTAAAAGATTGCAGGAAAGAAACAGAGAAGATGACTCTAAAAATTATGAAGACTTCCTAAAAAGAGACCAGATGGAATTGGATTTCGGTATTGGAACTGTAATCTCATTATCTGATAAAATCATTATTAATGAAAAAGATCTTGAAAGCTATGAAAAAGAAATAAATGAATTTTTAAAAGAAAACACCACACTTTAAATTCATTTATCTTCTAAATCTGCTTCTTCAATAATATACAAACCACTATCCAAATGCCATGTTTTTTTATCTTTTAAAATATTAATTCTTTTTTTAAAGATTGGACCGTCAATAGCTAGTGTTTCTGCTTCCCCACCTTCAAAAGCTAAATTAATACCAACTTTTTTGTTGATTTCAACTAATTCATCAATAGCTTTATCATCGATTTTTCTACCTAGCCATGATTCATCAAGGCCATAAGCAAAAACACCACTTATTATAACTTCAAAACCTAAAGAAACAATCTTTCGCATGTATTCAAGTTCATCTACATGCCAGTACGGAGATATAATTTCCAGTCCAACTTCACCGCCTAATTTTTCAATTCTTGATTTTTGATAAACTGAATAAAGTGCACCAGTATATATAGCTTCAACACCTAAATCTTTAAGTTTTATAAAAGCCATTTTTAAATCTTCAAGTTCCTCTTCTTTAATACCCTGAGTTTGTGCAGTAATAATTGGAATATCCAATGCTTCTGCAAGCAAATCTGTTATATGAATATTCGGAACATGAAACATGTAAGATTCATCATTAACAGATTTCATAGAAAGAAGATATTTAACATCTTCCCCTGTTTCTAAAGCATTATATAATGCCATAGTACTGTCTTTACCTCCAGAAAATAAAACAGCTACTTTCATCAAATACTACCTTTTAACCTTTTTATTAAGGAACTTTTTGAATTTCCTATAACTGACAACAACTGCATCGAAGTAAATTCCAACAATAGAAACAATTACACCAACAACCCCTGAAACTGCTATAAATTCATTATCAGATAACATAGACTGATTAGTCTGATTAATAACATCCTGTGTTGGTCCTTCAATATGAGTTGCAACAATTCCTCTTTCCAATAAAGCATTTTCAAATTCCTCTAAAGAAGCAGATGATACAACTAACTTAGCATGTATTTGAGCATAAGCAATAGAATCACCATAAACCAATTTATACCAATCAGAAAATGATTGCAATGCAGAACTAGATGTGTAACCCGGTTCTAAAGTAATATTAATTCTACCAGAAGGTTCAACTGTATAATTTGCATAATGAGAATCAATATTGCCTATTACACTATTAAAATAAGATAATTCCCGGTCATTAAAACTCCATAAGAAAAAGGTTATTCCAGTTTCATTAAATGACTTAAAACCCTCAATTTTAGATAAATTCTGTTCCAATTCACCTACATCTGTGGCAGAAGACAAATCCAAATATAATGTTTCTTCATTTCCTGGAACATTCTTTTCAAGTTCGCCTACAACCGATGGAAACTCCTCATATAAAGGTTCCAGGAAAAATGCCCCACCAATAGCACCTATAAGAAAAGCTACAACAAGAACAAGGACTATTTCTTTTTTAGGCATAAATGGCTTTAACATTCCTATAGAAAAAACAAATACCATCAGTATAAGGAATAAAATAACATATACAATAGCAATTAAAATATCCATAAATTCACGCGCCAATTAATAAATATTACTATTTAAGATAACAAGTGATTTAAATAAGTTTTGGATAGAATAATGGATTATATCCCATTAAAAAAAGAAGAATAAATAAGAATTAATCAATCATAAAATTTCTGATTAACACACTTCCAAATCATTGTATGTTCGTCTTCCTGACTTATAAATTTAAATTCCGTTTCAGGAGCTAGAAGAATATCGCAACTCATTTCAGGATCCATCATACCTCCCAAATAAACAGTTTTAGTGTCTTTTGGAAGTATTAAAACATTTAAATAAGGAATATGATCTTCAAAATGCATATTTACACTGGCTTTAAATGGATTTTTAGAAGAATAAACACCGTCAATAGCCTGTTTTTTCATTAAAGGTTCGAATTCACGATAATAAACTTTAACTTCCTGATTTAAAGGTCGGGCCTTTTCAAAAATCCAATCATTAGAATTATTATTTATGGCAAATAAGTCAAAAAATGAATCCAAATCAATGCAAACTGTATCCTTACTAGACGGATTTATCATGATTTCATCAATTTCTGATGAATCTTCCAGCATATCCTTTAAATCTTTCATGAAAATAGCTATTACAGAAACTGGAGGATTGTTTTTTTTCAGTTCAACATTGTCGGTAAATAATGGAATGCATTTGCACCCATTTTCTTCAATTGTAACAGGTTTAAAGCTAAGAGGTTCATTTATTTCATCACTTTGAGTTTTAGAATATATTTCAACAGGAAGTAAAAGTTGTGCATTTTTAAATTCATATACAAAACTTTCATATTCTTCTTTACTCATAGATTCCGGTTCAATTTTCATTAACTCTTTAAGTTTAGCATTATCTAGATTACTCATAAATTAACCTCACACATACATTATTAATTTACTTTTTAGAGATAAATATATTTTCACTCTCAGCAGGCCATTCAATAACAATAGTATTTTTACCTTTATTTAAATTTAGAATTCCGCTGATAACATCCGCATCATGATTTACCTTAATCAGCTTAGATGAGTGGTCGTTGAATTTTACACCTGCTGATAGATGTTTTTTGTAGATATTGACATTAATGCTTTGATCAAGTTCCAGATTAACACTTTGTTTTGCACCCTGACCTTCACCATATACCTGATTAATTCCATCAGCTATTTTATATAACTGGGATTTGACATTTATGGTATCGGAAATGTCTGTTGTTTTTTCAATAGCCAGATTAGCTAAAGGCAGAGTAAAAACAGTTAAAAGAATTAAAGCTATTGCAAATATAAAGAGATATTCAACTGAAATTTGGCCGTTATTTTCTTTAAGCATCACATCACCAGAAAGAACTTTTTTATAAACAGCATCATCAAATCACCATAGATAACAGATATTAAAAATCCTGCAAGTATTGCCGGTGCAAATGGAAATCCTATTTTTATTGAAATGTTGTTGGATATGATTTTTTGAGCATTCATAATCTTTAACAAATACATATCCTGAAGGGTTATTCCCCCTGCACTTTGGGATTTGAAGTAGTAGTCAAAATCCGGATTATCTTTTGTTTTATAAACTTTTAAATTGCTGTTGATGTCATTAATTAAAATAGCTATCTTTTCATTATTAAAATAATAGTCATTGACAATCATTCCCTCTTTCAGGTCTTTAACCAGTATTAATTTATTTAGATTTAACTTTAAAAATAGAGATATGGAATTTATATTTAAAAATGAAAATAACATATCCTTATTTGAGTTAAATATTGTGTTTTTTAATACCAGATAACCAGTAAAAATCAGCAGAAATGGAAATGCTACTAAAATACTGTTTATAATTACTGTAAATGAAAAGGGGTAAACTGATAGCTGAGGATAAATATTTAAAAAGTTAACATTTATGCCAAATGGTATAACTGTAGCAATAGCTGTGAGTAATTTTACATCTCCCCCACCCCAAATTTTTAATTTCCAAAAAAGCAAAGTTACTATATATGTTACAAACATTGAAATTATTGAGCATAAAATGTATTTAATGTTAGTAGAAAGAACTGACAAAAACAGGTTAGAAATTAATCCGAAAATAAGCAGAGAGAAATTTAGCTTATTAGATATAATTCCTGTTTTAACATCAAAAATTGCAGCCAAACAACAAAATAAAGATGTAACTATAATTTGAACTAAAAATATAATACTAAAATCCATAATTCTAGTATAAACTAAGAAATATATTAATTAGCTAGAAAATAAGAGTGTAAAATTGTTTTTAAAATGAAAAAATGAAGAGAATCAGTTTTTAGAATACTCACAAATAGCTTCTAAAAATGATTTAAATAATGGATGTGGCCTATTCGGTCTTGATTTAAATTCCGGATGGAACTGGCAGCCGACAGCCCATGGATGATTTGGCAATTCCACAATTTCAACTAAGAAGTCATCAGGACTAACTCCAGAAATAATCAAACCTTTGTCTTCCAGATCTTTCCTGTAATTATTGTTAAATTCAAATCTGTGTCTGTGACGTTCTGCAATATCTTCCTTATTATAAGCTTCATATGTTTTAGTTCCCTTAATAAGCTTACAGTCATAAGAACCTAAACGCATAGTTCCACCCATGTTTTTAACTTTTTTCTGTTCTTCCATCATGTCAATAACTGGGTGAGGATTATTGCTGTCAAATTCTGCACTGTTAGCTTCAGGATATCCGTTGCGTCTTGCAAATTGGGTTACAATAGAATGCATTCCTAAACAGATACCGAAGAGTGGAACATTATGTTCAATAGCATAATCTACAGCATCAAGTTTGCCTTCAAATCCTCGTTCTCCAAATCCTCCAGGAATAAGAATACCATGGAGATTGCCCATAACACCTTCATCCAACTTGTCAACATCAGAACTTATGTAAATGATATTGGCTTTTACACCTGCACTAGCTGCAGCATGTTGCAGAGATTCTCTGATACTGATATATGCATCTTCAAGCTCAACATATTTACCGACAATTCCAATATTCACAACAGGACTTTCAATCTTAAGAGATTCTACAATTTTACGCCAGTCATCAAGTTTTGAGGAATCCGGTTTAATATCCAATCCTATTCTGTTAACAATTAATTCACCAATGTTATTTTCCTCTAAAACCAATGGAACCTCATAAATAGTACTTGCATCAGGAGTGTTTACAACAGCTTTCTGATTCACATCACAGAAATGAGCTATTTTTCCTTCTAAAGCATCATCAATCGGTTCCTGAGATCTGCATACAATAACATCAGGGTTAATACCCATACTTCTTAATTCTTTTGTAGAATGTTGTGTTGGTTTGGTTTTAAATTCACCGGCAGCATTCAGGTATGGAATAAATGTAACATGAACAAACATGACATTATCATGCCCTTCTTCATTTCTAAGTTGCCTTAAAGCTTCCAGGAAAGGTTGGCTTTCAATATCCCCAACAGTACCACCTAACTCAATTAAAACAACATCATAATCTCCATTATCAGAGATTAACCTGATCATTTCTTTAATTTCATTAGTAATATGTGGAATAACTTGAACACAAGCCCCCAAGAATTTACCTTCCCTTTCTTTAGAAATAACAGATTTATAAACTTTACCTGTAGTAATGTTAGATAAACCAGGCAGTTCAACATCTAAAAATCTTTCATAATGACCTAAATCCAAGTCAGTCTCCATTCCATCATTAGTTACAAAAACTTCACCATGCTGATAAGGGTTTAATGTTCCTGAATCCCAATTCAAATAAGGGTCTATTTTAATAGCAGCTACTTTTAAACCATAAGATCTTAAAATACGACCCATAGATGCAGAAGTAATTCCTTTTCCAATAGAACTAACTACCCCACCAGTTATAATAATATACTTTGTCAGAAAAATCCTCTCCATTTTTATAAAAAAATAAAATTATATACATTTATAGTTTAGTTATTCATAATATATATAATAATTTGAAAAAAATTAGATTAAATTATGGTAGCTATACTTGGGTGGTGTAATTGTATAGCTACCTAATTTTTACCTAAAAGAATTCCGGCAATCAGCCATCGGGTTGGGTGGTGGAATGACCAATCACCTCAGATAAATTCTTTTAAACAAAAATCAGAAAGAGTAAAACTCTTCCGATAGTAACATTTATAGCATTATTTATAAATACTTTGCTATCATAACATAGATTCCAAATCAACTTCCAGCAAGTCTTTAACCTTTTTAAGTTCATCAGCAATCATTATATGCTGAGTGCAATTTTTTTCACATTCCCCGCATTCCAAACATGAAGATGCAGGTGCATTTTTCCTTGCTAAATTATCATAGTAGAAATAATGTAAAAACTGAAGTTCAATAGATTGTTCAACATCATTGTAAAGAGCAAAGAACTTTGAAATTGGAATGTTTGTAGGACATGCGTCCAAACAGTAATCACATCCAGTACATGGAATAGCTATTGAATCATTAATAATTTCAACAACATCTCCAATAACCTTCTGTTCATCTTCAGTTAATGGAGCGAAATCTTTCATATAGCTTAAATTGTCTTCAAGCTGTTCCAATGTACTTACTCCGGACAGTACTGTTAAAACACCTTCCAGACCGGCTGCAAATCTGATTCCCCATGATGCAAGTGACAAATCAGAATTTGAATCTGTCAGTATTTTACCTGCTTCATCTGGAATATTTACCAGTGATCCTCCTTTTAAAGGCTCCATTACAATAATATCCTTATTGTATTTTCTGGCTACTGCATAGCATTTTCTTGACTGAATTCCCTCATTGTTCCAGTCAAGATAGTTTATCTGCAACTGCACAAATTCTATAGAAGGATGTTCCTTTAATATTTTATCAAGAGTGTCTGCATCATCATGAAATGAAATTCCAAGGTGTTTGATAAATCCGTCTTCCTTTAACTTTTCTGCAAACTCAAAACAATTTAACTGAGGAATAATTCCATTGTAGAAATTGTTTGTAAGATTGTGCAGCATGTAATAATCAAAATACTCAACACCGCATCTTTCTTTTTGCTCGTTGAATATTTCTTCAAGGTTATGTGAAGGTTTAAGCATGTACACAGGTAATTTATCAGCTATTATTACATCTTCTCTCGGATATCTTTCAATAACTGCCTTTCTAATTGCCACTTCACTTAATCCCTCATGATATCCGTATGCAGTGTCAAAGTAATTGAATCCACTTTCAATATATTTATCAACCATTTCAAATACCTGAGGCATGTCAATATCTTCAGGATTGTCACTGTTACACGGTAATCTCATGCATCCAAAACCGAATTTTTTCATATTATCATCTCTTTTTTATAATGGAAGCCATTCTATAAATTCTTTAATATAATCATTGCAAAACTCCCAGGTGTGTTCTCCTGGGGAGCATCTGAATTCTACATCAACATTTCTTGATTTCAAGTAATTGTAATAATCCATATTTTCATTATATAAGAAGTCATTATCTCCAACTGCCATGAAAATCCTTGGAATTTCTATATCTTTAGCTATTAAATCATCAATTAAAAATTTAGGGTCCATGTCACTTCCGATTACTTTATCCAAATCACCAAAACAGGACTGTGCAAAAGATCTTGAAGAGAGTAAATCATCTCCATCGCCCCAATTATGCAAATCATCACTCAGCAGTGCTGCAGATATTGCACCGATACATCCAAAAGTGTCATGGTATTTTAATCCGTTTCTAATAGCTCCATATCCTCCCATTGAAAATCCTGCAAGATATGTGTCTTCTTTTTTATGAGACAGGGGGAAAATGTTTCTTGTCATTTCAACAAGTTCACGACCTATAAACTCACCGTAATACTTGTGAGAGTCATTCTGGTCTACATAAAAGCTATTTTCTCCACTTGGCAAGACAACTGCAATATTATGGTCTTCTGCAAATTTCTGAATCGTAGTGTTTGCCAAAAATATATCATCACTACCAAAAAGCCCATGCAGCAGGTATAATGTTTTATATGGCTTTTCTACTATTTCTTCAGTACCCTGCAAGTAATGTATGTTGTCTGCAGGTAAAATTACACTGATTGACGTTCTTCTTTGAAGTGACTTGCACTTAATATCTCCTCTAAACAATACCATAATATCACAAACTGTTGCAAATTACAACATAATTTTTAATGTTTTTAATATATAAATTTATTTTATATCTTCTGAATAAATTGCTAAACTGCCTTTAATATTAACACCTGCAGCTAATTTTTTAATATCTTTCAGACTGTTGCCAAGTCCACTGCCACCATGAGTACAGATAGCTGTTATCTTTTTATCTGTAAAATCATGACTTTTTAAAAAGCTGGCTACAGCTAATGGAAGTGTTCCAAACCAATTGGGATAACATAAATATATTGTATCAAATTTATCTATATTTATATCATTTTCCAGTTCTACAACTTCGCGGTTTTTCCATTGCTTTTTAGCTGCTTCTAAAAGTTTTTTATGGTCATCAGGATATGGAATTTCCGTTTTAATTTCAAAAATTTCACTGCTTATTAATTCATGTAATTTAAAGGCTGCTTTTTTTGTATGGCCTTCAGCTGAAAAATATATAATCAGATTCATGTAACCACCCTATATTCCGTCCATTTATTGCTGAAGTATCTGTAGATGTATAATCCGCCTCTTACGAACCAGTCAATAAACATAGCTACCCATGTTCCAAATACTCCCATATTAAAGTTTATTGCTAAAATATAAGATAAACCTATTCTGCAGGTAAACATTACTGCTAAGCTTACCGCCATCGCCCATTTTGCATCACCGGCACCTCTAAACAGGTTAGGCAGTGTAAATGCTATTGGCCAAATTAAAATACCAAGTGTACCGTGCCAGATAATCATTTTAGCAGACAGTGCTGCAGTAGCCGGAGATAAATTATAAAGACCTAAAATAACCGGCAACAGGGCAAATATTACTGTATTAACAATAATATGACACACAACAACAATTAAAATAATCTTTTTATTGTAATATCTGGCCTGTTCATAATCATTTGCTCCAACACATCTTGAGATTACTGCAGTCATTCCAAGATTAATTGCAAAGCCTGGCAATACTGAAAATACTCCAATTGCATAACCTACAGAATTAGCTGCAATAGCTACTGTTCCAAAAGTTGAAACTAAACTTAAAACCAGCACACGGCCAAACTGGAATAAACCGTTTTCAATACCGTAGGGAATACCTACATTCAGCACTTTTTTAAGAACTTTCCAATCAAATTTATGTTTTAAAGTTCTTTTAATATGCAGTTTGAAGTTTTCATCTAATGTGAAATGCATTATAGCTGCTGCTGCAACCAGCCTTGAAATTACAGTAGGAACAGCTACTCCTTCAACACCTAAACCCAAATAATAAATACCGAATGCATTACCTATAACATTTAAAATATCACAGATAACCATTATTTTCATTGGCAGAATTGCATTTCCGCTTGTTCTGTAAATTGCTGCACCTGCATTGTAAATAGCTATAAATGGTATTGAAAAAGCCATAAACAGCAGATATGTATCTGCATAATTCCATACATCTGCTTCAATCTGACCAAATAAAGTGCTTATTAAAAAGGATTTGGCTATTAAAACAAATAGCATTAAAAAAACTGATAAAATTCCGGAAAACCATACAAGCTGATTGCATGCTCCTCTAGCTTTTTTTGGCTTATTGTTTCCTAAATACTGACCGGCTATTACTGCTCCTCCGGTAGCCAGTGCAGAAAATCCGAAAATCAGCAGCTGCATTAGAAAATCAACTAATGAAACACCTGAAATTGCTGATTCACCTAAAGATGCAACCATTACAGAATCTGCAAACCCTACAAAAAATTCAAGTCCCTGTTCAATAAGCAACGGTAAAAATAATGCAAATAATGCTTTATTTGAAAATAAATAATGTTTCGGGGTTTTAATTAAAGATTCCATATTTGTTGCACCATGAAAAAAATAAAATTACTGTTGTAAATTACAACATAAATTATAAATTTTTTAATATATAACTGTTGCGATTAACAACATTAAACTTATACTCACCAGCCCTATAAATGCAGAATCTTTTAGTGAGCTATAAATTAAAGAGATGATTTTTCTAAAAATCATCATTAATTAGTCTGGACATTAACTTATATCCTTCTTTTTTATCTAAACTGCCTTTAAGAACACCCTGTTCATCAAATGATTCGCACTCATCACCTGTTTTATCAGAAGCATATATTATTAAAGGCACATCATCTCTTGTGTGAGTTCCAACTGAAACAGGAGTTGGATGATCCGGCAGAATAGCTGCCTTAAAGTCCTGACCTTTTAAGCTGTCTAAAACCGGACCTACAATATATTTATCAATTTGTTCAATAGCTTTAACCTTTTCAGCAGTATCTGATGCATGGCCTGCTTCATCAGGAGCTTCAATGTGTACAAACAATACGTCATGATTTTTTAAAGCTTCAACTGCATATTTTCCTTTAGCTTCATAATCTGTATCAAAGTATCCGGTAGCTCCAGGAACATTAATAATATCAAAACCTGCAAAAGCACCAATTCCTTTTAACAAGTCAACACCGGTAATTACTGCTGCATCCAATCCGTAAACCTCTTTAAAATTAGGTAAAGTTGGAGTTACTCCCTGACCCCATAACCATACCATATTTGCAGGTTTTTTACCGTCAGCTACTCTTTTTTTATTGACTTCATGATTTTCCAGAACTTCTCCTGATTCCCACATGATTTTTTTAATGAATTCAGGTAATTTTTCATCCCATTTGTCACCGGAGGTATTTTTATTTAAATCTTCACCGGCAATATCATGAGGAGGCATAGTCTTTAAACCAGCCAATAGCTCAGCATCTTCAGCACTGTCACATGAATATACAAATAAATGTCTGTAACTAACTCCGGAATAGAATTTGCCTTTAAAATCATCATATTTTTCATTGAAGTAATCATTTAAGCTGTCCATCAATATTTTAGCTTCATTGGAGGTAATATGACCGGCATTAAAATCATCCATATGATTATCTTTTTGAGTAATTGTATTGCATCTGAAAATTACATCCTTATCAGTAGTTTCAATACCCATACTTCCTGCTTCCAATGGTCCGCGACCGGTATAGTAATTTGCAGGGTTAAATCCAAAAATACTCATATTGGCTACATCAGAACCTGGAGTATATGCATCAGGAACATTATTGGTTAAACCTCCAAAACCCGCTTTTGCCATTTTATCAATGTTTGGAGTATCAGCTGCCATAAGTGGAGTCTTACCGTCTAATTCATCAATTGGATAGTCACTTGAACCGTCAGGGATAAAAATTACATATTTCATATTATCATCAAAAAAAGTAAAAGTAAATTAGTATTTAACTTTTAAAATACTAATCAAATCAGTCAACATCGCAGAAGCAGTTTCAAGAGATCCTGCTCCAAGTCCAATAACACTAACATCACCGGCAAGGTCAGTACGAACAGTAGCCATGTTTAAAGTTCCGCTTAAGTCAAATGCGCTGCCTTTTTTAATTAAACGTGGTGATACCTGTAATTTATCTTTAGAAACTTCAGCTATTAATTTAATTAAATAACCTTCTTTTCTGGCCAAATCCATAGCCTGTGAAGTAATATTTGAAATACCTTCAACATCAACATCATCATAAGTAGCATCAATTCCTAAAAGTGAATTAGCTAAAATTACAGTTTTACAAGCTGCATCAATACCTTCAACATCTTGAGTTGGGTCTGTTTCAGCTATTCCTAACTCTTGAGATTCTTTTAAGGTTATATCATAGGAGGAACCTTCTGATGCCATTCTTGATAAAATGTAATTGGTGGTACCGTTCAATATTCCTACAATTGATTTGATTCCACAGGATGAAAGTGTTTCTTTTGTGAAATTAATAATAGGCATTGCTCCACCAACACTGGCTTCATATTTAAATTCAACATTGTTTTTCTCAGCTTCAGATACAACTTCTTTGAATTTTAAAGCTAAATGTCCTTTATTGGAGGTTACAACATCTTTTCCAGCTTTAAATGCTTTTAAAGTTAAAGACAGTGCAGGTTCTGCATCAGTTATATTGGTTGGAGTTGCTTCCATCAAACAGTCATATTCCACAGCATCCAACACATTCAAACCTGAAATAGTACTGCCGTATTCCGGATAATTGGATAACTTTCCAAATTCATTTTTAGTATTTACAAGCAGTTCTTCATCTAATCCGTCAGCACAAATTGCAGAAGATGAAGAATCTGCAGCAGCTACTATTTTTAATTCTACATCAAATCTTTCTTTAATCATGTCTTTTTTTAATGAGATTGCCCTAGCCACACCTTGACCAACTGCACCAAATCCCATTACTATGACTTTACATTCTTTCATATTATCCCTAAACTTCATTAATCATAAGTAAATCTTTTTCTGCAGCTATTTTACCAATCTTATCAAATACAAATTCTTTCATGCCAAAGTCTGTTTCAATATTAATTAAAGCAGAAGATTTAGATTCTCCATCTAATTTAATATCAAATCCAACTACATAAACACCTTCCAAAGAATTAATTTTATCCATAGTGTCTCTAATGTCGTTATCAACAATATGGCCAATTAAAATAGTGCTCACAACTTCCTTTTTAACAACTCCGTCCATTGCAATAATGGAAACTCCCAACTCTTTGAATCTTTCAATAACCCTGTCAAGACTATCACGTTCACCTTCAAGAGTAAGCTGAACCGGAATCATTCCTTTTTCATTTTTAGAATCTCTTTTATGGATTACAGTAACCAGGTTTGCACCAAGGCCACTAATCGGATCCAAAACAGAAACTAGCTGTCCCGGAACATCCATAAGTTCTAAAACCAAATCCATTTTCATAAAAAATTCCCCTAATTAACCCAATCTGCTCTTTTAACAACAAGTTTACCTTCTTTGTCAATATGAGCATTCCTTAAAATTTTTTCAGGATGTTTCTCATGAGATTTATCTTCACGAGTAAGATTTAAATTATCAGTAATATACCAAGTTTCTTCAAGATCTGGAATATCCTCTAAAGTTTTTGAAAACTTGTTTAAAATATTTTCTGCATCTTTTTCAATTTTCATAAATAAATCTCCTATGATTAATTCAATAATAATAAAAATAATTTTGTTTTTTAATATTAATAAATGTTTATTAAAACTTGGGCTTTTTGCCAACTTAAAATTATATCATCACTTTTCTTAGACAAAACACAATTTTGTGTAAAAAATATTATTTGTATTGGCGACATCATTTAATAATCATAAATTAATATTATATTAATGTTCATAAGAACTAAAAAAAATTAAAAATGTGGGTAAAATGTTAAATAAAACCAAACTAAGTATTTTAGTTGTATCTTTTGTTTTGCTGTTATCTTTAACTTGTGTTTCGGCTAATGAAAGCAATACATTTACAGATTTGCAAACAGCAATAGATGAATCAGGTAATGAATTAAACATAAATCATAATTATGTTTATAATGACACTGCCGACGGCAAATATTCTGAGGGAATTACAATAAACAACAGAGAACTTGTAATTAACGGGAACGGATATGCTGTTGACGGATCCAATCATGCAAGAATACTTCTTGTAACTCAATGTAATCTAACAATAAACAATCTTATTTTAACTGACGGATTATCATCATACGGTTCAGGAATATATGCCAAAGATTCCAATATTATTTTAAATAATGTAACCTTTAAAAACATGAATTCAACTCAGGCAGGTTCATGTCTGATAAGTGGGGGAAGCTTAACTATTGAAGATTCCTCATTTATAAATACAACTTCCGAAAAAGGAAGTGCTGTTTTTGGAGCTTACGGAGATATTAAAATAAGCAATAGCGAAATCAGAACATCCCATTCAGACTGGGGTGCAGTGTATCTTATAGGTGCAAATGCAAATATTGCCAATACTGATTTTGTTAATCTAAACTCAAATTATGCCAGTGCAGTTTATGCTACAGGTTCCAAAGTTATGATTGACAAATCCAAATTCACCAACTTAAAATCCAACAAAACTGCAGGAGCTATCGGATCTAAAGAATCAAAAGAAGTTATAATTAAAAACTCTGAATTTAAAAATATAAGCTGCGAAAAAAACGGAGGAAGCCTATACTTTGATTTAGTTGAAAATGTGGAAATTTCAAATTCAACTTTTACACACTCATATGCAGAATTTGGAGGAGCTATACTTCAGCTTGAAGGTAAGTTAAGTGTTGAAAACTGTAATTTCACACATAACTCTGCTCTTTATGATGGTGGGGCAATCTACACATCATATGTTAATTTAAAAATAAACAACAGTAATTTTGCAAATAACTATGGATTAAATGACGGCAATAGAGGATCAAATGGAGGAAGCCTATATTTAGATATGACAAACGCTACAATAAACAATTCCAGTTTCACAAATAACTTTGCTGCATTTAATGGAGGAGCTATATACACATATGATACTTCATTATCCATGAAACAAAGCTATTTCACCAATAATTCCCTGCTTAACACTACAGGAATTTTTTCTGCATTTGATAAAAACTACACTGCACTAAACTGCAATTTTACTGAAGACATCATTTCATTAAACAACACTATCTATGCAACAATCGTTGACGGGTCAGGAATTACATTAACTTTAGTAAACAATACATTAACTCTAACCAATCTTCCTTCCAGATTTGATTTACGTGACTTCGGATGGGTAAGTTCAGTTAAAAATCAGGGTGCAATAGGTGCATGCTGGACATTCGGAACCTGCGGATCTTTAGAATCAGCTCTTCTTAAAGCAACAGATACTGAATATGATTTTTCTGAAAACAATGTTCAAAACAGTATGATTAAATACTCCCTTTACGGTCATACCATAGAAAATGAAGGCGGAACCGAATTTATGGGAGCAGGATATTTATTAAGCTGGCTTGGAATGTTTCCAAGCAGATACGACTCCTATGATGAACTTGGAAAAATATCCCCATTAATATCCACTAACGAAGACATTCATGTTCAGGACATGATTTTTGTTCACCCACGTATGAATTCAACTGACAACAATCAGCTGAAAGATGCTTTAATTAAATATGGCGGACTTTGGGTTGCCTACAATGCTCAGCAGCAAGCCCCATACTACAATTCAAAAACCTCAGCACAGTACTATAACGGAACTGAAGACGCAAACCATGCAGTTCTTCTTGTCGGATGGGATGATAACTACAGCAAAGACAACTTCCTGATAACTCCACCTGGCGACGGTGCATTTATCCTTAAAAACAGCTGGGGAAGCAATTTCGGTGACGGAGGATATTTATACATTTCATATTATGATACGCAGTTTGTAACAGGCTATCAGGCAATAGGAGTTATTATAAATAACACTGTTTCATATAATAAAAACTACCAAATTGATATTAGCGGAATGGACAAATATGAAAACTTCAATTTAAGTCATATTTATTATGCCAATGAATTTGAAGCCCTTGAAAATGATTTGATAGCTGCAGTTGGAACCTACTTCAACAACAGTGGTGAAAAATACGAAATCAGCATCTATGTAAATGATATATTAAAACACACACAAAGTGGAATAAGCGCATTTAGCGGTTTTTCAACTATTAAATTAAATAATTACATTCCAGTTAACAAAGGAGACCTTTTTAGAGCTGTAATTAAAGGTGTAAATGTTCCATTATCAATAAATACCAGAGTACACAATGACGGTTATACATCATTTATAAGTGCCAACGGCAAAATATGGAATACATCTGAAAATATAATCTGTTTGAAAGTTTACACAATAGCTAATTCAATCCAAAGCAGCGATTTAGTAAAATATTATAAAAATGCTTCAAAATTCAGTGCAAATGTTAACGCAGCTAATGTAAATGTGACATTTAACATAAATGGAGTCAATTACACAAAAACCAGTGATGAAAATGGAACAGCTTACCTAAATATTAACTTAAGACCTGGAACTTATAATATTACAACTTACTTCAACGGAATAAATAAAACAAACACAGTAACTGTTTTATCTGCAATTATTGGAGATAATCTTGTTAAATATTATAAAAACGGAACAGAGTTTTATGCCAGGTTTGTTAAAGGCAATGGAGAAGCACTAGCTAATACAAATGTAACATTTAATATTAATGGAGTCTTCTACACCCGTGAAACTGACAGTAACGGTGTTGCAAAGTTAAATATAAACTTAAGACCTGGAAATTACACCCTAACAGCTACTAATCCTGAAACCGGATTGGATATAGGATTTAACATTACAGTTTTACCTACAATTATAGCTGAAAACTTAACAACATATTTAAATGCATCACAATTCAATGCAAGCTTTGTTAAGGGAAACGATAATCCGCTATCTAATACAAATGTAACATTTAACATAAACGGTGTTTTCTATATCTGCCAGAGCGATGATAACGGTTTGGCTACTTTAAATATAAATTTAATGCCCGGAAAATATATCATAACAGCTATTGAACCGGTAACTGGTTTAGATATGGGATATGGAGTAACTGTCCTTAAATAGAGTTTTAAACTCTATTTTAAATACTCCTCAATATCAATATCCCTTAAAACTTTTTTTCTTAAAATTTTGTCAATGCCCGTGCCGTACTGGGCTGCCTTTTTAGGTCTGTAAGCAATCTGCTTATCCAGTCCCAAATTAAAAGCCAGTTTTCTTAAAATATTTTTACGCAGCTTATCATCAGAACCTGAAATCTTATATCTGACCGGAATATTAAGGGCAAATTCAACAAGATTCTTATCTAAAAAAGGAAGGCGCAGCTCAACACCATTTGCCATTGAACATGCATCATCCCGTTCAAGATTAACATGATACATATTAGCCAGATCATGTCTTAACTCATCATCTAAAGTATTTTCCATATAGCTATTTAAATATCTGTTGTAACCTCCAAACAACTCATCAGCACCCTGACCGGAAACAGCTACCTTAATATTGTCCTCAGCTATCATTTTAGAAGCAAGATAAACAGTCATTCCAACTCCGATTTTCATCAGATTGTTTTCACCGATTGCCTGAACAACATCTTTCAGACTGTCCTTTACAATACTTTCAGTAATGTCATGAACCTTTAGAGGAAGACCCAAATACTCGGCTACACACTTAGCAGCAGCCACATCCTTGGAATCCTTTTTGCCTACAGCATACAAAGTAACTTTAAGATTTTTATTTAAGGAAATATCGCGAAGCAGCAAAGCTATTAAAGAGCTGTCAACACCTCCTGAAAATATTACTCCCACTTCCTCCAAATCTTCAACTCTTTTTAAAACAGCCAGTTTAACAAGTTTTTCAAGTTTTCTGTTGTCGGTTTCAAATCTCTTTTGGAAAATATCTGTTTTAGGAGGTATCTCTTTCCAGTTGTAAAGGATATGTCCCGGCTTTAATGTTTTGATATCTCCTTTCAAGCACTGCTTTGAAGAAGCAAAAGCATTATGTGTGTAAAATAAAGGTTTGACACCTAAAGGATCTCTTGAGACAGCCAGGTTATTGCCGTCTGTAACAGCATAGGCATAATCTCCATCCAAAAGATTATTAACCTGACTTACTGCTCTTAAAAGGTCATCATGATAATAAAAATCAATCAGATTAATTAATAACTGAGAATCAGAATTTATATTGTCATTTTTGGTTAATTTAACCAGTAAATTCTTTAGGGAAGAATAATTATAAATCTCACCATTGAAAACCAATGTCAGTGTGTTTTTAGCTATCGGCTGAGTATGGGAAGTTCTGTTTTCCAAATTATGGACAGCCAGCAGATTATGACCTAAACCTAAAGAATAAGCGTTTTCATCATTGAAATCATTTAAATCAATACCTTTTTGTATTTTGCCGTCTAAAAATATTCCTGAAGCATCTTTTCCCCTATTTTTTGATGCTTTTAACATAGCTATTAAATCATCAGCTTTGAAATTACCTTGAAGACCAACTATTGAACACATAATTTAATATTAAATTTTGGAGTTTAAAAAAATAATGTCAAAAAATGAAAAAAATTAATCTAAAATCTGCTAAAAAACAGTAACTTATTATTCATAAAATTTTCAACACATCAATTATAGATTCATATTTTTGTTTTAAAATTTTGGGATTTTCCATGAAATATGCTGAATGAACAGTATTTTTCCCCCTTCCTTGTAAAGAATCAATTTCTTCTAAAGTAAGGCCATTTTTAGCATTATATAATGCAGATGCATGAAATTTACGTAACATATGACTTCTGAATCTATTATATGTTCCAACTTTACCTAATTTTAATTCTTGATTTATAAACATGAAATATTTATTAAAATAATACAAATTAATGTCAAACAATTTTTCAGACCCCTTAAAACGCTCATTAGAAATTAAATAACAAATAATATTTTTAGAAGCTTCAGGAGAACAAAAAGTAAAATAAAATTTGTTAGTTTTTCGTCTCCTAATTCTAAAGCATGGAACAATATTTTCTTTATTATTTAAAAATAACAAAGCTTTTCTCAAATCTGTTTCATTATGATATTCAAATGTAGAATCTATAAAATCTTGAATAGTTATGTTGAGTGTTTCATTCCTTGCACATCCACTACTAGAAATAAATAAAATTATTGCTCTCATAACAGGATTAGATAATTCAACTGCTTTTTTGATTATATCTTTAGTAGGTAAATCTTCAAAAGTAATTGGTTTTGACATATTACAAGATTTTGTACTCATAGGAGGTAATCTATGAATTTCAATTTCAAAATGCCTATACAAGGTTAATATTCTTTGAAAATAAACTTTAGCAGTACTAATTAAATATTTTTCTTGCAAATATATTCTAAAATTTATTAATCTATTTTTAAGTTTTCTATTTTTCCAACGTATACCTTGATCTTCTTCCTTTTCAGCTTCATCTAAAAGATTCATAAAAAAATCATTGTTAAATTTAGAATAACAGTTCATAGCATCCCAATAACTCTGTTTCGTTTTTAAAGACAGATTTCTTGCAATCGATACTTCATTTAATAAGTTCATATCTTGTTTATTCAATATATCACCTAAATTATTAAAATATATACATAAATTTAAAGATAAATAATATATTAATCATAATACCCATATTTCTTTGAAAAAGGTTTGAAAATTCTTAAAGATAAAGGAATTTTTGCTTTTATTTGTTCCAATAAATTTGCTAAAGCAAATTATGGTAAAAAATTAAGAAAATTAATACTAGAAAATCAATTGAAAATTTATAATGATTTTACAGGATTAAAAATATTTAAAGAAGCGTCAGTTGATACATGTGTAATTCAAATTAAAAAGGACTTTATAGAAAATAATGAAGTTTATGTGGATGATGAATATTTTATGAAACAAAATAAATTAAATTCAAATTCATTTATGTTTAATAGTCCTCAAATATTGGATTTAAGAAAAAAAATATTTAATCAAGGAACATTAATTAAAGATTTAGATATTCAAATAAATTATGGTATTAAAACAGGTTTTAATAAAGCATTTATTATAGATGAAAAAACTAAAGACAAATTGATTTCAGAAGATTTTAATAATAAAGAGATAATTAAACCATTGTTACGAGGAAGGGATATTGATAAATGGAGAATAAATTATGATAATTTATATTTAATATTCACTAGGCGGGGAATTGATATTAACAGATATCCAATTATTAAGAAATTTTTAAGTAAATATAAAGAAGAATTAACCCCTAAAAATAAAAATTCTAAAAAAGAAGATAAAGGTAGAAAACCTGGACCTTATAAATGGTACGAAATACAAGATAATATTGCATATCATGCTTTGTTTGAAAAAGAGAAGATTATTTATAGTGAAATCTCACGCAAACCTCAATTTACTTATGATTTAAATGAATATTATTTGAGTAATACAGCATATTTAATTAATTCTGAAAAAATTAATTTAAAATATTTATTGGGTCTGTTAAATTCTAATGTAATTTTTTGGATTTTTAAGCACATATCTTATAATTTGGGAGAAAGTAGTTATAGATTTATTAAACAATTTGTTGAACAAATTCCAATTGTTGTGGATAATGAAAATTTAGAAAATATAATTTTTATTGTTGATCAAATATTGTTATATTCAAAACAAATCAAAAATGAAAAAATAAAGATGTATAATCTAATTATGCAAGAGTCATGCAATAATAAATTATCTAAAAAACTTGAATCCTTTTATAAATTATCGGAAAAAGAATTTTTAAAAGATATTAAAAAGATAAATAAAAATATAAATGAAGATGAATTGTTAAAAAAATTTAATTTATCAAAAATAAAGATTAATTCAATAATATCAAAATTTGATAATTCAAATCAAAAACTCAATAAATTAATTTATAAGAGTTATAAATTAAATACTGATGAAATTAAGATTATTGAAGATGATTTAATTAAATAAATTATTATTTTTTAAATTTTTTTCAATAATTGCAATTTCTTTATCATCTAATCCATAAATACCATAAATTAATTTATTTAATTTAGATTCTATTTGATTTATTTTTAATGATAAATCTTCAATTTTTTTACAACTGTTATTAAAATCATTGATTAATATTTCAAACACTAAATTTGAAGTAATATCAACTTTTTGATTTTTAATTTCATTTAAAAATTCTTTTTGAGATAAATTGTAATATTCATTTAACTTTTTAGATATTTTTTTAGCATTGTATTCATTAATCAAAATATTTTTAAAAGAATCTCTTTCTTTTACAAATTGTTTATTATAGTTTATTATACTATCTACTAAATCACATATTTTAATCTCAATGTCAATATTTGTTAATTTAATTGGAAGTTGTTCAATGAAAATTTTTTTGTATCTAAAACCTTTTCCACCTAAATTATAACCTATATCCTTAAAATACCAAAATAACAATTTAGAATTCAACAAACTAATAATATATTTTAAGTTTAATTTAGAACTACTAAGTAAAAAACCCGTTGCTTCAACATAAAACTTTTGATTATCGTAAACAAATTGTGGTTTTGGCACAATTTCACTATAAATAATCTTCTCTTTTTCAAACAAATCATCATAAGAACATGCTCTTAGATTATACCAATTTTTACCTTTATCATACCTTTTTTCTAGTTTTTCTTTATATCGTGATAAATAATTATAGATAATTGGATATTTGTCGAAGATATTTAATCCATCATAACTATGAATTAAATATAAATTATCATAATTTATTCTCCATTTATC
>OLHG01000750.1_pt1 | contig 22205 bp, 18 predicted proteins | sample 1605971 | NCBI WGS metagenome assembly OLHG01 (sample SAMN03283289) | human gut metagenome | biome: human-associated habitat; material: feces | host: Homo sapiens | place: Peru | collected 2012 | reverse complement strand
TTATTATTACTATAATACTCCTTAAAATTATTTACTAATTTTTTCAAACCTCTCACACCTTCCAAACCTAGGTAAATACTATAGTTTATTTTCGCAAATCATAAACATTTAGGAAAAATGTAAGTCAATTTTATGGGAAAGGGACTAGAAATCCAATTAAAAAAATGCTAAAATTAGGATAAGAGTAACGTAAATACTGGGATAAGTTTTCGCAAATGTTTATGTTTTATGAAAGACTAGTCCTTATAAACACTGGCTTTGGAAGATTTTAATCAAATTTTTTTATTACAAATTTTTTTATTTTATTTTGCCAAGCAAATAATCTTTATCAGACATAATTCTTCCATTTAGATTATAATAATACTTTGTATCTTTTTTATAATTTAAAAGAAGTTCATTTTTATTTACAACTTTAGAATATTTAATATCATAAAGCATTTTTTCTAAAATAAATTTTTCATAAATAATACTTTTATTTTTAATAACCTCAATAGTCTTATAAATAAATAAACTTATTATCAAATAATTATTAAAATTATATTTATAATTTAAAAATAAATAAATTAATATGAAAAGAAATGATGTTAAATAGTGATATTTAATAACTTTTTTAAATGGTAAAAAATAAGCATATATTTCAAAAAGTATTTTACTTCCATCTAAGGGAACAATTGGAAGCAAATTAAAAAGCATTATTGATAGATTTATTTTTCTAAAAAAAGAATCCTTAAAAAATAAAAATAAAATACATTGAAAAATTACTCCCATAATAGAAATTAAAAAATTATTTATAAACGAAGAGTTATAAATATTATCTATTTTAGTTATACCTCCGAAAGGAAAAAGTTCAATACTTTTAATTTTATAACCTAAAATAATTGATATTAAAATATGACCTAGTTCGTGAAAAATAACAATACCAAATATTATTAAAGCATTTTTAATATAACCACATAAAAAAAGAATTAATAAAAAATATAATGTTAAATAATTAACTTTGATTTTTAATTTCTTTATATTCATCATAAGAATAGAACTTATTATCTTTAGTAATTGCTAAATAAAATACTTTATTAGCACTTCCTATTAAAGCACCCTCATTTATATAATCATAAATACTTACATTAATATTTTCTAAAAGGCCATACCAAATATCAAAACCATCACTACTTTGAACAATGACCAAATTATTTATTTCATCTTTATTACCTTTAAAAACCACTATTCCACTTGAAATAGAGTTTACAATATTATCCTCTAAATTAAGTTTGATACCATTTAAAAACTTTTCCCCATTTGTATAATCTATTTTTTCACTTACAACGGGAATATCCTTTTTGATACTAAAGGAACCAAAATATTTTTCATAAAAATTATTAAATTTACTAAATTTAAATGTTTCATTAAAGACAACTTTTTTAAAATTATTTTTATTTTCAGGGCATGTTTTAACAAATATTAAGCTTCCTATTAAAAGTACTAAAGATATCAAAACTTTATTAAGAAATTTTTTTAAACCTTTTCTAAACTTATCACTTTTATCATCACTAAGATATTCACTTAATAATTTATCATCATTATTTTCCATACTTAAGTATATGCTTCTTAAAAAGAATAATACTTATTAACTGCATAATAATACTTTTTTTTAATATAAAAAGAAGATCACATTTAAAAATAATACTAAAGATTAAAACAAAGATTAAATAATATAAAATATTTTTTAAATAATAATTTTTAATTTTTCTTAAAAGGTAATAAATAATAACTAACGTAATTGTTACAAGTACATATGTAGATAATATGTTATCTATTAATAACCCTACACAAATAATTAAATATATATTTTTAAAATTTAAATAGTTTAGAAAAAAGAAACTATAATAAATTGTATAATTATAAACTAATAAATCTAATATCATTATTTATTCCTTGATAAAACTACCAAATAATCTATTTTATTTACATCATATGGTTTAACTTCATATACTTTTTCTGGTGTATAAACAATACCCTTTATAGTTCCTAAAACTATTTTTTCATTATAACCTGATAAATTAGAAATATATATTTCATCATTTATATTTAAGTTTTCATTACTTGAAAAAATAAGCTTATTATCATTATATTTTAAAATTCCATCTTCATTTTTACCAAAACCTTGAATTATAAAATCATTATTTGTAATCATTTTAACTATAATAAAATCTTTATATACATTTTTAACAGTGCCAATTAAATATTTATCATAAATTACTAAATCATTTTTAGAAATATTTTTTGTATCACAGATAAGTTTTAACTCTTTTCTAAAGGCATAAACATTATTATTAATTACTTTTGCATAAGTGATATTATCTTTATAATCATAACCTTTTATAACATTTATTTTATTAATTTGATCATATAAAGAGGACACCAAAACACTTTCATTAAAGGTATATCTTGGTTTAAACAAACTAAAAATAAAATTCTTTGATATAAGAATAATAAAAAGTATTAAAAAAAGATATGAATTATTTATAAACTTTTTCACATCTTTATTATTTGTTAAATATGAATTTCTATTCACAAATATTATCTTTTATACTAATATTTGGATTTACAAAGATAGTCTTTTCACTTGAACATCTTACTAAATTAAATTTTTCGAATTTGTATACCCTATCACTATTTTTATTTTCAGTATATTCTTTGCCCTTTACAATGTTATCAATAGAGTCTCTTTTGTCTGTTAGAATATATGATAAGTCATAAATATTATCTTCATTATATTTATAATAAATATTACTAATTCCTAAATAATAAATGTTATCAAGTAAATTTGTCATTTTATTATCATAATTATAATTTACCATAAGTTCAGCAGTATTATAAATATCTAAATCATATATTTTTACATAAGTTAAATCAATTTCTTCATTATCCTCACTAATTATATATTTTGTAACTTCACCAGTAAACTCTATTTCATCATATATATGATATTTTTTAGGATTAATATTTAAGTTTTTTAAAACAATTTTTTTATTATCTTCAAAATTTACATAACCATTAATACCTACTTTAGAATCATAATAATCAATTTCTATTTCAGAGGAACCAATTATTTTACTTACTTTGCCTTTTATATGAACAAATTTATTTTTTGTACTATGATATGTTTGTTTTAGGTTTGTTCCTAAATATTCTGATATACTTTTTACTTCAATTTCATTTCTATCACAAGCATAACTTTTTTTATAATTTTTATCTAATATAAGTTTTTTATCACATTTATAGATTCTATAGATTAAACTATTATAGGTACTAACCTTTTCTGAGGATTTAAACTCTATAATCATAACTGGAGGTTTTTTTAAAACTATAAATGAATAATAATCAATTAAATATACAAATAAAAATACCATTATAGGAAATATTACTACTTTTAAAGGTAAGTTTTTTGTATTAATTATTAATGATATACTTAAAATTATTATACCAATTAGCGTAATAATTAATCTATAAATTGCATAGTTAAGTATGAAAAAGGGAGCAAATGTAAAAATAAATCCTATTATAAAAAACCATATATTTTCTTTTTTCATTTAACTACCTACTTCCTATATTAAGTATACAATATTTTTTTTGAAGTTGCTACAAAAATTTATTGTTAATTGTAAAAAATTATTATATAATTATATATAGTAAAGGGAAAGTGTGATAGTAATGTTTAGAGAATTCGATTATGATAATAAACCAGTTGTTGAAATAGTTAATGAAATTATCGAAGATTCTATTAAAAAAGGTGCATCAGATATTCATTTTGACCCCGAAGAAAAAGGTATAAATGTCAGAATAAGAATAGATGGTGAATTACACGATTATTGTAAAATTCCTGAATCGGTTAAGAAAAATCTTACAACTAGAGTTAAAATTATAAGTGGTATGAACATTACTGAATCAAGACTTCCCCAAGATGGTGCTATTAAACACCTTGATGATGGAAAACAATTAGACCTTCGTGTGTCTTCGCTTCCAACTATTCATGGTGAAAAAATCGTTATAAGAATACTAGATTATACTATGTCCCTTGCGGGCCTTGAAACTTTAGGTTTTACTGATGCCAACTATGAAAAAGTTAAAACAGCACTTACTGCCCCAAATGGAATTATACTAGTTACTGGTGCCACAGGTTCAGGAAAAAGTACAACAGTTTATTCAATGCTTCAACTACTTAATACACCACAGACAAATATTATTACAGTCGAAGATCCAGTTGAAATGAAAATGAAAGGTTTAAACCAAGTACAAGTTATGAGTGAAATTGGTTTAGACTTTAATACTACACTTCGTTCTATTTTAAGACAAGACCCTAATGTTATAATGATCGGAGAAATTCGTGATGATGAAACTGCAAGAATTGCTGTTAGAGCGTCAATTACAGGTCATTTAGTACTTTCTACTATCCACACCAATAACTCACTTAATACTATTGAAAGACTTCTTGATATGGATGTTGAAAGATACCTTTTAGGTTCTGCTCTTACCGCTATTATATCTCAAAGATTATGTAAAAAATTATGTCCTAAATGTCGTAAATCTAGACCTACTACTGAATATGAAAAAAACTTATTTAAAAAAGTATTAAATAAAGATGTTCCTGCAATATATGATGCTGTAGGTTGTGATGAATGCTTTAATGGTTATAAAGGAAGAATTGCTCTTCATGAAGTACTACTTCTTAATCAAGACATAAGAGATGCCATTATTAATAATGTTAAAAAAGAAGAACTTAGAAATTTAGTTTATAATAAAGATAATACAAAAACTCTACTCGAAGATGGACTTGTAAAAATTATTAATGGTTCTACCACTATTGAAGAGGTTGTTAAAGTTATTGACCTTGATACAGACTTTGGTGAAAACGATGTTGAAATTAGAAATGCTTTCTTAGGTAAGGAACTTAAAAAGGATGAAGAAAATTTAAAGAAAGAACAATCTGAAATTATTGATACATTATAAAAAACGCTTTTACGCGTTTTTTTGTTTTGATTCTTTTTGAATTTCACTAACTAACTTATTATAGTCTTCCTCAGTTATCTTAGTTATTTCTAAAGTCAACTGTTTTGATAATTTTTTTTTGATACATTCTTTTGCATTAGCAAGTTTGTTTTGCTCCACACCATACTCAAAAGATAATTCTTTCATTTCTGCTTCGTGAAACTTTTTAGGATCATAATAAATTAACTCATCATAATTTTTTTGCATAGCATCTAACTCCTTTACAATTCTTAGCATCATTTTATCACCAGCAAAAGTTTTTTTATTATTTGTTATGCATATTAGTGATAAATATTCTAAGCTATTCCTATCAAGTTTTCTAATATCATCATATGACATTTTTCTTAATAATGCAACATTTATGTGATATATCGTTAATATAAAGTTTTCTTTATTTCGATATTTTTTTAATATTTCTTCTTTATATACAAATTTTCCTTCATCATAAACATCAAAATTATCAATATTTATTTGAATACATTTTGTATATACTTTACCAGATGAGATCTCTGCATATTTTATTAACATATGGCATACATATACAAGATTTTTTAAATAACCTTCATTTGTATAATTACAGTTAAACTCAGTATTTAATAGTACTAATCCTTCACTAGTATTAAGTACTCCATATGCATCTGTTACTCTATCTTTTAAATTCTTAAATGTATTAATCTCTGGATAAAGAACTTCATAACTAAGTATCTCAATATTATCTTTTTGTTCTAAAGCTTTAACATATTTTATTACATAATCACTATTAACAGGATTGGCAAACATAGCCTTAGCAAACTTATCTCTTATAAAAAGATTTTCTGTTAAAAATGTTTTAGGCATTTTTCTCCTTTCTACCACAATATTTACCCAATTTTAATTCTTTTTTTATATTTTTTATGTCATTAGAAATTCCTCCCTTCATATATATTTATTACCGGAAAATTTCTGATTTCCTCCTTTTTTTGAAAAGTTTTTTTAAGAAATTTTAAAAATGCCTAATTTTTGGCATATATTAGGTAAATTATTATTTGTAAAGTATTTACATATATTTTTGTAAAGTTATGTAAAATAAAAGAAGCCTAATTTTTCTTTCTTAGACTTCTTACAAGTTCAGTGGCCTTAGCTTTACCATTTAAAAGTGGTGATATACTTTGACCTAAATATAATTTATAAATAATTTCAGAGATATTTTCTGAACAATCAACCTCTTCGAACCAAGGCTCTTTTTTAATATCTTTGTCTAAATAAGTAAGATTTGTTGAATATACTTTAGAAATAATACCTTTATTATAATATTCTTCGAATTTTTCTTTTCCTTCGGTAAATAGTGAGAATGTTGCCGCAAGTGAAATATTTTTTGCACCACGTTCTTTCATCATTTTAGCGCAGTCAAGTATAGAGCCTCCGGATGCTATCATATCATCCACTATCAAAAGGTTTTTACCTTTTACATCTTTTCCTAAATATTCGTGAGCAACAACAGGATTTTTACCATTTATAATAACACTTAAATCTCTACGTTTATAACAAATACCTACATCAGTACCAAGCATATCAGCATAAAATCTAGCTCTATCCATAGCACCTACATCTGGTGATATTACTAAATAATTATCTGGATTATTAAGCATATTTTGGTCATCTTTCATCATTGATTCAATTATATTTGTAGTTACATAAAAACTATCAAATGAAGAACATGGTATAGCATTTTGAATATTAGGATCATGTGCATCGAATGTAATTATTTCCTTTACCCCTAACCTTTCAAGTTCCTGAAGGGCCATAGCACAATCTAGCGACTCTCTTCCTTTTCTACGATGTTGTCTTGATTCATATAAAAGTGGCATTATTACATTTATTCTATTAGCATGTCCCATACAAGCACAAATAAATCTTTTTAAATCTTGAAAATGTTCATCAGGACTCATGTAGGAAGTTTTATGAAACATTTCATAAGCAATACTATGATTTCCTATATCACATAAAATATAAACATCATCATTTCTAATAGACTCATTAATAAGGGCTTTTGCTTCCCCATTATTAAATCTTGGATTTGAGGTATCCACAATAAAAGTATTATCTGTATTAAATGCTTTTTTTAAATAAGCATCCACTCTTTCTCCTAAAGGTTTTGCACCTTTCATAACAATTAATTTTAGATCTTTTTCCATATTTCCTCCCATAAAAAATAAATTAGAAAAACTAATTTATTTACATTTACCATCACCTGGTTTTTCACCAGCAACGTATTCTTGGCCAATCATTGAGCAGCTTGTTTTAGTGATAGAGTCTTTTAAATAACCACCAAAATAGTTAACTAAAGCAATTGCAAGCACACTTACAAGAGCAATAATTAAAATATATTCTACTAAAGCTTGTCCTTTTTTATTCATACATTAACCTCACTATCATTTTATCTTAACTTATATTTTTTGTCAATTATCATCATCATCTTCATTATTTGTAAATATTACTTTTTTAGAGTTTTCAATATTTTTCTTAAGACCTTTTTCACGAATCTTTCTAAGTTCACGAAGTTTTTCTTCCATTTCAAGTTCATCAAGTTTCTTAAGTGCTGAAGAAGTCATCGCATTTCTAATAACGTTTTCACTTGCCCAAGAAAATATTTCACATATTTCAAGTTCATAACAAACATAATAAACTATTAAATTATTTATAAAACTTTTAATATCAGTTTCTATTAAAAAATCAACATTTTCTTTTGCACTTTCATCATAAACTACTGGGAAAACTTGCATACTTGTAAATTCACTTTTTGAAAAGTTATAATAATGATTATAATAAATAACTATTTTACTATAACTTTTTTCATTAATCGCTTTTGTAAGATATTCTTTTAATCTATCAAGTTCTTTATAAAAATCATCTTTTGCTATTTTCATAACTGTTTTATCATCTTCATAAGCAATTTTTCGACCAATTATAATTTTATAATCATCTTTAGTTTCTTTAATTTTTTGAGAAACAACTTGATTATATGATGAACAAAAACCATAATCTGAGGCAATATAAATATTAAGTACTGGTTTTGATGCATCTGGTTCTATTGAATTTTTGTCAAGAACTATATTATCATTATACATAATCGAAGATATTATTTTAGTAAGAACTGAACTTGTTATACCAAATTCTTCGACTTTACTTTTCGCAGAATTTATTCTAACAAGAGAAAATAAATTCATAACTTGTACTATAGGTTTAATATTTTTCATATTACACCTACATTATTGTATTAATTCTAGTTTTATAAAACTCATCTAAATATTTAAAATAATCCGCTATAGTTTCTCCATCTTTAATCTTTCTTGCTTCATCTTTAATATCTTTACTATCAATTAACATTTGGGTAATATCATTAATCATTTTCTTACTATCAATTGATATAAGTCCATTTCCAGAAACTTGAAATATCTTTTTTTCATCACTATTAACACTTACGGCATAAGCACATTTAATTGCTTTATAATTAATAAGTTTTAATACAACATATTCTTCACCAGTTTCATCACAAAGTGTTTTTCCTACTAAATCCATTTTAATCCTCCTTTAATATAGAAAGAGTATCTATATTTCTATTAAGTAAACTTACATTTTTATTTTTAACTGAGGCATCGTTAATTAAATCAATTATGTAATCATTTAAATATAGTGATGCACCTGTTATTTTAGTATCTTCATAATAAAATCTACTATTTGCATAATCATAATACATAATATAATTACTATTTACATAAATAAAGCTAAATCTTGAAAGATTTATTTCATTTCCATTATATTTTAAAATGCAAGGTTCAAATACAACATAAGTATCTTCGTTATCATATAAAAAGAAATTATTTTTTAAAGTTTCTTTTTTATCATACTTTAATTTAAATAATGATTTATTATCTTCGATAACTGTATATTTTGGTAAACTATAACTTTCATTATTTTTATTATAAAAATAGATTATCATTTTTTTAGGTAAAATTATTTTAGAAAGTGCTTCAGAATAGATAATTGCATCTTCATCAATTTCATTTCCAGCATTTTTTATATCTATAATACTATCATCTTCATATGTAATATGTGCTTCATAAGTATTTTTCTTTAACGCATCATATTGATATACTTTTTCATAAGTACTTTTAAGTTCTACTTTATTAGAGTTATTTATAATTCTAACAATAATAATTGTACTTATAATAACTAGTATTAGTCCTAAAATTATAGATACAACAATATAATTTTTCTTAAAAAAATTAATTATTTTCTTTTTCATTTTTTACCTTCCTAATATCTCTTATAAATTTTAAATGTGTAAACATATAAAAGAATAATCCAAATAAATTTATTGCTACTTGTAAAAAGAAATAAATGTAATTTTCAGTATTTGCAAGTTTTATTTCATTAATTAAATTAGCAAGGTATATAGTGGAAACATTGACACCATTTATAAGTAAATTTATAAAAAGTGCTTTCCATTTTAATACTAAAATAAAACTAAGTAATATTAAAATTTCACTAACTACCGCAAAAGAAACGCTAAAATCTAATTTAAAAATAAGAAAATATGTTAGAAATAAGTAATTAATAATAATTAAACTTAAAGCAAATATTTCATTATTTTTTAGATTTAAAAACATTCCATACAAATTATAATTATTTTTACCTTGCTTTTTTATAATGAAATAAAGAGCAAAAATAAGAACAAGGAAAAGGGAAAAAACAATTACTAAAAATAAATATTTTTGAATAAATTCTACCATTATTTCCTCCCTTGAATCATTAAATTAAATACATTATTACTATTCATAAAACTTGCTTTAACACCTTCATAATGTATTTCTTGTCCATTATACATAATATCAATTTTACCATTTACCTCGCCAATTATTGGTGTATAATCAAGCATTACAAGTAAATTATATTTTTCATCAGTTATTCTTATATATTCACAATCCTTGTAAGTTGTAAGACCTGTTTCAAGTTCAAATACATTTACAAGTATTCCCTTATTTTCCATAAGCACCTATATATAAAAATGATAGTTCATCAATAAAATCATATTTACCATTTAAAATATTTTCTACATCATTTAAAATATCTTCGATATCTACTTTGACACCGGGCATATTTGTAAATGATTCTGATGCAAATAGTGGTTGTGAAAAATAATTACGAAGTTTTCTTGTTCGATAGAAAATATTTTTATCTTCCTCACTCATTTCATCTACGCCAAGTATTGCAATAACCTCTTCAAGTTCATCATATCTTGTATAATATGCTAATGCTTTCTTTAAAAGATTATAGTGTCTTTCTCCTAAAACATCAATATCTACAAGTTTTGAAGTAGATTTAAATACATTAATTGCGGGATATAAACCCTTTTCACTCATCTTACGATCAAGAGTAATTTGTCCATCCATATATGAGGAAATATTTTGTACAGCTTCATCATTTAAATCATCTGCTGGAACATATATTGTTTGAAATGAAGTAATTGCTCCATCTTTAGTAGAGTTTGCACGTTCCTCAATTTTACTAATAAGTTCATTCATATTAGCCATATAACCATTTTCTACAAGGATTTCTTTAAGTTCCATTGCTATTTCACTTCGTGCTTGTATAAAACGGTATACATTATCTATAAATACAAGAGCATCTTTTTTCTTTTCATCACGAAGATACTCCGCGATAGTAAGACCAGATTCAATTGATTTACTTCTTGAAACTGGGTTTGATCCCATTTGACCAAATACTAAAGCAATTTTATCAAGTAGACCATTCTTATCCATTTCTTCGATAAGTTCTTTACCTTCTCTAGAACGTTCTCCAGCACCAATAAAGATTGCATTGGCACTTGTTGAATTATAAATATTGTGAATAAGTTCACGAATTAGTACGGTTTTACCTACACCAGCACCACCAATTAAACCTATTTTAAATCCTCTTTGGATTGGAGCAAAGAAATCTATAATCTTTATACCTGTCCAAAGTGGTTTTGCCTCAATATCAAGGTCCTGAAGGCTTATTGTTTTATTTCTTGTAATTTTCTTTTTTTCACTTGTAAATGGTTTACCATCAACAATATTACCATAAGAATCAAATACACGACCTATTGCTCTATCAGAGTATTCTATTTCAATGCCTTTAGCTTTTTTATAAAGTTTTTCACCTTTTTTAAGTCCCCAGTTAGATTCAAGAGTAATACAAGTTGCTTCGACAGAAGTTAATGATACAACCTCAAAATTATATTTACCATCTTTAGTAGTAAGTATATCTCCGATTTCAAGTTCATCAGTAGATAAAATAACTTTAATGGAAACATCTAATATACTAAGTACTTTACCAACTATCATTATTTTACCTCCTTAATGTCATCAAATAGAGTTGTCATTTCCTCTTTTGTAAGAGGACTATATTTATATTGATTTAGTTTAGATAAAATCTTTTGACCTTCGACCATACGATTTTTCATATTTTCTCCTAAATCATCAAGATTAACTAGTTCATAAATATCTCTAATTTCCAAATATGAAAGTAAATCTTGTTTAATTTTAATACCAACTTTTTTCATCTCTCTAGATTGAACAGCTCCACCAAGTCTTGATACAGAAAGTCCATAATCAATTGCGGGACGTTCACCTTTATTAAATTTCTTAAGTGATAAAACAAGTTGTCCATCACAAATTGAAATAATATTTGTTGAGATATAATCTGTAATATCTCCACTTCGAGTTTCAACTACTGGAATCATTGTAATTGAACCTCCACCTATATGTTGACAACCATTTTCAAGTAGTCTTGCATGTGTATAGAAAATATCTGATGGATAAGCATCTCTTCCTGGAACCTTTTTAGCGGCCAAACTCATATGTCTATAAACATCTGCGTGTTTCTTTAAATCATCAAATATTACTAAAACATCTAAACCTTGCCTCATAAAATATTTTGCTATACTTGTCGCGGCATAAGGTGTAACATAACTTTTTGCGGGTAAATCATCAAAAAATGATGCAATTATAATTGTATAACTCATGGCTCCCATCTTAGTAAGCTCATAATAAATTTGTTTAACTTCTTTTTTTGTTTTACCAATTGCTACATAAATACAAAGCATTCTAGAGTTTTTTTGATTTGCTATCATATCAAGACAAATTTGAGTTTTACCAGTTTTTTTATCTCCGATAATAAGTTGTCTTTGTCCTTTACCTATTGGATAGAATAAATCTATACCAGCAATACCAGTTAAAAATTCTCTTTTAACTTCACTTCTTTCAACTAAAGGAATATTACCTGTTTCTACATCAAACTCTAGTAAATTATCAAACTTTTTACCACTTATTAAATCATTTCCAAATACATCTATTACTTTACCTAAACTATCCATTGAAAAAGATACTTTAAAGTTTTTATTAAGTGTATATACTTTATCTCCGATTAAAATGGTATCATTTTGCTCTACTAAAGAAATATTTACTGTATTTTCATAGATTGCTGATACATAACCTTTTGCTTTATTTAAAATGCTAACACTTTCAAAAAATGCAACATCCTTAAGGCCCGCTACCTCAATCATACTTCCAGTAATATTTATAACTTTACCAATAGAAAAGACATTATTTTCTTCATTAATATCTTTCATAACATCTTTTGCTATTTCATCCCACATAACACTCACAAGTCACACATCCCTTTCATTTATGCTATAATCATAAATTCTATCCTGATATTTAATTATAATTCCTTTATATATATCATCACTATAAGAAGTTTTTACATATGGATTAATATGATTATAATTCTTATTTTTATCACCAGTTATAACTTCAATAACTGGATTTGTTTTTTCTATATTAAGTTCAAAATCTAATAAAAATCTATTTAACTTAAACTTATGATGTTTTAAATAATCATAAAATACTTTATATTCATCTTCATTAAGCATTTTAGATATTTCATTTATTTGATTATCTTTATTAAGCATTTTAAGTTTATATATTAGATTTGGACTAAATCTATCGTAAATACTTTGATAATATTTATAATTTTCATCTACTGTATTATTCTTAACAAAATCAGATATTATTTTATCTTCATCAATCTTAAATATTGCATCAACTTTATTAGCAATTTTTAAGGCATTACCATTTTCATAATCAGCATTATTATAAATATCAAGAAGTGATTTATCGATACCCTCTTTTACTTCTACCTTCTTTTTATCCTCTTCATAAAATTCATTATTAATTTTTTCTTCATTTATTTCTTTATTTTTTTCCTCTATTTTCTTATCAAGAGCTTGCATAGTCTTAAAGTAATATTTTTGACTATCTTTATTTAAGCTCTCAATAAGTTTTTTTAGAGAAAAGAACATTATAACTGAAAGTAATCCAGTTAATATTAAAAGTAATACTATTTCCATTAGCTAACAAACGGATTTAGATATAAAAGAATGTAAATAAAGGTAAATAAGAATAATAAAAATACCGCTAAAACGACTAAAATAGTCATTATTGAATGAATAACATCATTTTTAGTCTCTGGATTTCTACCAATAGACTCGGCTATTTTACCTCCCATAATACCTAAACCAATTGATAAACCTAAAAATGTAAGACCTAAGATTATACCAACTGCTAACATTGTTGCATAAAGTACGCTTTCCATATTATCACTCCTTCTTATAAAATATATTTATATGTAGCAATTATGCCCATATTTGCACCATTAAGTGTTGCATCTTCAATTACTATTTTAGCAACCTTACCTACACCAGAATAACTAAATAAACCTGTATAACCACCATTTTTAGCAAGTTCTAGGTTTAAATTACTATCCGTGGCAACTAAAACATCATCTATATAAAGATTTGCTTTTGCATAATCAATACTACCATCTACTTTCAATATATATGATACACTATTTGCACTTACTTTATCAAGTGTAATTTGTCCATTTACTGATTTTGTTTTAACTTTTATTTCATCAAATTTTTGACTTACTACATTTCCATTATCTTTAAAATCATAATAGAATTCTAAAGTATATTCTTGCCCTGGAAGTAATCCTTTTATATCATATGTAGTCGAGGAAGGATCTACTGTATATCTTCCTACTTCCGAATCACCAAGTTTAACTACAATATATACGCTAGTAAACTCAGTAAGAGGATCATAAACCATATATGATACTGTTATACTATTACTATCTGATTTACTATCAAGTACCATAGTTTTATGAGTAACATATTTATTATTAGTTATTGTTTGATGAATGTTATTGATAAATGTATAATTATTATCTGGATAAACATTATCAGCTCCATTATTATCAGGTTTTTTCTCTTCATATTTTTTATTAAAATATTCATTTGTTGAACCACTTATTTTAGCAAGATCAAACTCTTTATCATCATATACAAGTTTTTCTTCATTAGTTTTAAATGTAAAATTACCTAGTTTTAAATTAAGAACTCCAAAAGATTTATAACTTATTACATTATTATATACATAAGAGTTTCCTACTTTATCTAAATCGACAAGTAAATAATTTTCTGCATTTAATAAGTCATCCTCACTTTTAATTACTTTACCTGTTAGTAAATATTTTCGATCACTTATTTTAAATATCTTATTTGATAAAGCAGAAAATATATTTTCATTTGTATATTTTTTAGTTTCACCATTATCTAGTACTTCATAAAATGTTCCAAGAAGTTTCATTTCTCCAGTAGAACTATTATATATTACAACCTTATTTCCTAAAGAAACTTTTTTCTTATCTTGAACTAAATAGTAATTACCAATAAAATCTTTTTTAATATAACTATTATTTTTAACTGTTATAAGTTCTTTATCTTTATTATATAAATAACTTATTGAACTTACGTCATATTTTACATTATAATCTTTTATTTTAAATATTATAAATACACACACTGCTGAAAGAACTAAGAAGGTAAAAATTGATAGTCCTAAAATTAAAAGTTTATTTTTTGAATTTAATTTTCTCATTCTTACCCTCTTTTCTTATCTTCAGTTCTTGTTGTAGCATTATTTTCACTACCAAGAATATAACATTCATTTTTATCAGCATTCCATTTATTTGAGGCAGCATTTGCAATACATTTTTCCTCAGTATTTAAATCTTTAGTAATAGCTCCTCCTAAATAGAATTTATATACTATGTTATAACCAGCACTTCTTAAAAGTAGTTCATCAGTATAAGCATAAGCATTAGCATTTTGACCTTTTGTTCCATTATGTCTAAGTAATATTTGATAATAACTATCTCCGACTACTGAACTTTCTGTTGAACCAGTTATATAAATGATCTTATCATCTTCATCAGCACTTAACTCATCAAACATCTTTGTTCCAGAAATATAAATATTTCCTACTGAACTTTCGATTGAGTTAATTGCATAAGTTATACCTACTACATAAGCCTCTTGCTCTACATAATCTTCATCAGGTTCCAAAGGTACATTATCTTTCATTATATTAGCTGCATAACCAAATCTTAATGTAGTTTCACCATAAATATTTTGATCCTCACCAACATAGTTATCAGCTATATATTGAACAAGTCCTGTATTAATATGATAATTATTTAATGTAAACATTAAGTATCTATCAAAATGATGTTCAAGAGCAGTTGTTCCATTATTATTTATATACGTATCATACTCTATAATGAAATAATATTGTTTATTTTCCTCTAGGTTATTATATCTTGTTTTATTATTTGAACTAAATATATTTTTAACTTCTTCAGAGCCACTTACAACCTTATATTCACCATTTTGAAGTATTGCAAGATATGCTTTATAATTACCACTTGTAACAACTTTATCAGGGTCATTAAAGGCAATTCTAAAGTTTAAATAATAACCACTTGTTGTATTATAATGACTTGCTTTAATAACATCTAGGTTTGGTGCTGTAAGACTTCGAGCATTTACACCGCTGTTATAGATAACTATATCTTTTTCTCCTGAAGGAGTATCCACTTTAGCAGTTAATTTAGTTTGATAATCTTTACCAAATACGAAATTATCGCCAGTTATATCAAAAGATGCTGACATATCATATTTATTTGATTTAGCGCATGTAGTTCCACCTAAAACATTGTAATTATCTTCATTACAATTTTGAATATTTGTAGCACATACACCATCTGCACAAATTTCATAATCCACTGATTTAATACCCATAATATCTGAAATATTATAATTTAAATTTAATAATCTTTGTGAATAATCATCTTTAGAATTAATATCAAATGAAGCATTAGTTACTTTTACATCAGCCTCACTTAAAGTTTTAAATGAATAATTAAATGTTTCATAAAGAGTACTTGATGAATCCGTTAAATATACTTTCTTTGAAGAAATCATCATATAAGCTTTTATGTTATATTCAGTATTAATATCAAGACCATATAAAGTTATTTCATAAGTAATATCAATCTTTTTACCAGAATACTCTTCATCATTAAATTTAATAGTCTTTGTTAAATAATCATATTTGTAATCACTAACTACTTTATTATCGACTTTTACAGATTTTAAATTTAATAAGTAATTTGAATATGTTTTAATTACATAACTATTACCACTTACTACTCCACTTTGAGAAGTAAGTTCATCTTTATTAATCTTAATAGTGCTATTTCCTACCTCTAAATAAAGGTATTTAACATTATCTTCACTGTCAATATCACTTTCTTTAATACCTGATATTTGCATATTAATTTTAGCACCATTTATAGTTGGCGAAACTAAATTAACTTTTAATGATGGTACAACGTTTTCATAAGTAAATGTATTATCTAAAGTACTTATTTCTGATGTACCAAGTTCTTTTATATCAATAGCTTCATAATCTTTATTTAAATATATTGTTACGCCTTTTTCATTTACTTTATAATCTACTTTTCTTTCATAGAATATTTCATTTTTATTAGCAAAATATCTTGATGCAAGGTTTTTAAAGTAAATATTTCCTATAAAATAATCATTATTTACATAAGTATTATTACCTGCTCCCGGTTCATCATCATCAACGAAGTATCCTCCGGAAGTAAATGGGTAATAAGCGCCAATTGCATTTTGTGATAAAGTAAAGTTTCTATCAAATAGTAAAATATATTCACCAGTTTCGCTTTTTACAAATGCATAATTTTTATTTGTGTTACCCAAGAATCCTACCTTACCAGTATCATATAAACCCTCAAGGGTAATAGCAATATTTTTATTTTTATAACTTTCAAATAAAGGTCCAAAAGTACTTGAATAATATAATTTAGAATAATCTAAATATAAACATAAGTTTTCTTCATCACAAGAACCAATATAGGCAGTATGTAATAATTCATTATTTTTATCATAACCTGAATAATTCCAAGTCTTTGTTTCACTACCTTTAGTATAAGTTATCTTATTGCCTCCGATAGCATCTAGGAAGCCATCAGTTTTATTATTATTAATATTTTCTATCTTAAATGTTGAACTTCCATCTGATAATACCAAGTTATAAGATGCAACTTTTGATGTTTGACCAGTAAGTTTCATAATAAGTAAGTTATTATACATTAATTTATTTTCATTTTTAAGTATACTATAACTCATATCAAGTGGACTAATACCATTAAATACTTTTTCACTTACTAATGCATAACTACTTTCATATGTATCACTTTCAATGAGTTTTACATTAACATGTATTTTATAATTATCAGCATTATTTAAATTATTAATCTTTGCACATTTATATGCTGATGCATTATATGCTCTCAATGGTTTAGGACAAGTAACACTTTCACTAGGATTAATTACTTCATCTTCATTTACAGAATAATATAAATTATTATCATTATTATTTATTGCTTTATCTTTATCAATTATCTCGTATTTATAAGTAATAAAGTTTTCTGCAGATTCCCAAGCAAACATATAAACTGTTGGTACTTCCTTTAAAACATTAATATTTTCTGAGGTAACTGGTTCATTTTTACTTAAATCATCTTTATTAAATGGGAATAATAATTCATCACTTTCTGGAGTAAATTTTAATGATAAAGTATACTCTACTACATAGATATGACCACGTTTTAAAAATTCATAATCAGAAAAATATAAAGTTTTTTCAGGTAAATTATCTGAGGCAGTAAGTTCAAGTTCATCAGTTATTTTTAATGTATTTGCTTCATCTTTACCATTTGTTATATCATATATTTTATAATTAATCTTTTTAATATATTTTTTAATTGAATTATTATTAGTTACTTCTTCTTCATTTTCAGATGTAGTATCCTTTAAGATTGGTGTTATTTTAAGACCAATAGTTGTATCATCCTTTAAGTTTTCATCTTTACCAGCATTAGGTATTTGAGTAACTTCAATTGTTGCTTCTCCAGAGGCAAGTACTAAAAGTGAATCATTAATTCTAAATTCAAGGTAACCTGGATCAAATACTACTGAATCATTACCACTTATACCATTTTTAATAAATATTACATAGTTTTTAGATATAACACCATTTTTATGTCTTTCACGAAGCATATCAAGTGTATAACCAAAATCCGCTAAAGTAAGTTTCTTTGTTCCATCAAAGTAATCAGCTATAATATTTTCTGTAACATTTATCGAAGATATATGTGAGTTATTATATAAAGTTCCCTCACAAAGTTCTATTTCAAAACTTTTAAAGTTTTCTTTAATAACATCTGCAGTTACACTTTCATCAATTAATTTACTTATTTCAAGATTAACATTAACATTAAATATATCCTTAAATGCTTCTTCATCAGTTAATGTAATACTTTCCATATTTGTTTTAACTACATTTGCCTCGGTTGTAAATATTAATATTCTATCTACAAAATTAACTCCTGCAGGTTTTTCTTCATCCTTTAAATCATAATATGCATATAAATCTAATGTATATTTTGTAGAACTTTTTAGCATTGATAGATTAATACTTGCACATTTTGTTGTTTCACTTTCAGATGAAGAACAATCAGTATAAGTAAGAGCAGTAGTATTAACATCTCCACTACTCATATTTTTATATTCTACATAAATATTTTTAGTTTTATCAATTGTATTATCTGGATCATATATAGTAAACTCTCCAGTTACAGTTGATGCACTTACATAAATATTTTTAGCACTAATTGTTGGTGTCCGAAGATTATTCATACTAAATAATGGACTATTTTCAGTACGATAATCAATATTTTTTTCATTATCATTAATACTTATTATAGCATTTACATAATAATTTTTATTTTTTTCTAAAGGTTTTTCAAATTTTAATACTTCCTCAAGAGGTTTATCTTTAGTAATAGTTTTTACTAAATTATCACCTTCATCATAAATATTATATATTACTTTTTTAATTGAATTATTTGGATCTACTACATTTTCTAACTTAATACTTACTGTATAATCTTTTTTATTAACTGTTGTGGTAACACTAGGCATTATTTGAGCATCCTTAAATGGATTAACTTTTAATGTGCTTGATGTTACGCTTGATGCCTGTCCATCAGGATAAGATATACTTCCATAAGTAATATCTTCGATTTTAGCAATATATTTTTTATTAGGGTTTAAATTATTAAATGTATGATTTATTTTTTGACCATTATTTTCAAATCTAACACTATCTACTAAATTACTTTTTTCATCATATAAATTAAGTGTTCCTGATGTAAATGTAGATGTTTTACTTACATTAATATTGTAAGATAATGAACTACTATCCTTATAATCAAGTTCAAGAAGTGCTCCAATTTCTGAAGTATTAAATGTTCTTTGGAATAATACATAATCACTTACTACGCCAGTATTTCCTTTATATGAAGCATAAATTGTTAAAATATATTTACTATTACTCTTAAGCCCGTCATAAACATATTCATTTATTTTTCCATAAGTTTTATATTCTTTTAAATCAATAACATCACCAGTTTTAACATTTAAAAGTTTTGCATAAACCGAAGAAGTTATTAAATTATTATCATCAATTACATCAAAGTTAATATCTATTTTATGAGAGTTTACATTGCTTGATAATAATCTTACATAAGGAGCTTTTTTATAATCAACAACTGTTTCTACTTGATATCTATCTTCAATTTTAATATTAGGTTTATTAGGTTTAACTGTAGTATTTCCAGTATTATCATCATCCTTTTTATCATCATATAAAATATCAATATTTTGATCACTATTAATTACTATTTCAGATAAGTTTAATTTAGTTTCATCTCCTACACTAATTATTCTTTTATCTAAATCAACTTTTACATTATCAGGTGTTAATATATAGCATTCTGATGCAATAGTTTCAATATTTAATGTTTCATTTGTTATTCTAACAAGTCCACCATCAATAAATTCAAATTCAAAGTAATAGTTTTCATACATATTTTCAGAACTTGTTAATTTAAGTTTTAAATTTTTACCGGCTACTATATATTTTGTATCACTAATTCTTCCAATAAAACTACTAAAAGTAATATCTTTATTTTTAGAACTAATTAAATATCTATCATCTTTATAATTAATTAAATATTTACTTTTGATATTGTAATAAGAAAGATATTTTTCATTTAAATCATCAAGTGGCATAAGTACACCATCATTTAAAAAGCTTATTGATTTATCATTATAAAATGCAAATGAATAAATACTTGCAACAGTTTTCTTATCGTCTTTTGAAGTAAATATTACATCATCACTATAACCTTTTTTATATTCTGTTCCCTTTATAAAATAGGCTTTTTCCGGTACATCACTATCGGTTATGCTTACATAACCATCACTATAAAAAACTGTTTTTTCTTTCAAAACAAACTTATAAAGTGAAAATACAAGTGCTGCAAAAGTTACTATACTTACTAAAATTATCGTTACAAGACTTTTATTCTTCATACATCTTACCCTCTCTTATCATACATAATTATTGTATCAAAAGTAAAGTATATATTCAAGCAATTATGTTTCATTTTTTTATAAAAAAATTAGAGTTTTATCTCTAATTTAACTTACAGTGTAAACATTATTGTATGTACCATCTCCAGATAATTTAGCTGAGGAAGATAATGATATAACAGGGCGAGCGCCAAATGTAAAATACACATCATAGTTGTTCAAAACACCTGATGAATCGACAGGGAACTCATTAGCACCAGTAAAACTACTATAGAAACTATGAGGCGACCCCGACCAATAATTTTGGTTTGTATACAAATAATAGGAACTGTTGATTGTTCCAACTACTCCTCCTGCCATTGCTACCTCATCCGCTGTTATAAGTCCCACTGGATAATCTAATGTTTTGTTTCCAATACTACTATTCTTTGATGTGAATTTGTCACTTGCTGTTGGGCAAGTTAATTTTGGACTTTTATTTGTTACTAATCTTATATATGTTCCATAGTAATAAAGTGTACTTGTACTCATACTTCCACTTATTTCTCCTGGTGTTCCACTACTACTTGTTGTGGCACTCCTATCATTGCAGAATATTTGGTCTTTTGACACTAATTCATTATCTTTTAATGTTGTTTCGGCATACCAGTTTTCTAATGTTGTTTTTACCCCACTTGATGTACTATTGCCGTATTGCGTGCTTGCTGTATACATATAACCTACATATGCTGGATTGTTATAACTACTATTAAAGGCGTAAGTTGTTGCATTGATTTGTGTTCCTGTTCCTGTCATTACTGTTGCTGTACTACTATCTGGTTCTATTGTTCCTGAATATATCATTCTTATGCTTCCATCTCCATTAATCCTAATTATTCGCCAGTAAATATCTTTAGTACCTTCTTTTCCAAATTTTACCCAATTATTATTTACTGCCCCTCTAAAATAATATGATTTCATCCCAGTAGTTGCAGTATAATCATCCTCTGCTGCATACATTCCTTCATTGGTTGTGGCAACTTTACTAAAATCAGGTGTACCTTTTGCTTCGATTGTATCTTTACCACCATTATTATTTAATATAAGTAACATTCCTTGAGGTAAAAATTCTATTTCACCTGATTTAGTTATATTACCTGCTGCATCTTTTACCCATAAATATGGTGTATCACTTGTTATTGGTGTACTTAATGAATATGGAGTTGTC
>OLHG01000748.1_pt1 | contig 22223 bp, 21 predicted proteins | sample 1605971 | NCBI WGS metagenome assembly OLHG01 (sample SAMN03283289) | human gut metagenome | biome: human-associated habitat; material: feces | host: Homo sapiens | place: Peru | collected 2012 | reverse complement strand
GTCCGGTACAGCGGCTCCGCCTCCCTGCCTGACCGTCTGCCCGCCGCTCTCGGCGTTTACGGTGATGTCGCCCTTGCCGATGTCCCAGGTCGCCGCGTGCGCCGACACGGGCAGGCTGGCGAGAAGCAGCAGCGCAAGGAGCGTTGATACGATTTTCTTTCCCTTCATGTGCAAAAGCCTCCTTCTTTGTTCTGATTGATCGCCTTGATTCCTTTTTGGCAGGTGTAGCTGTGAACGCATATCAAAAGGCGCGCTCCGCCCTATGAGCCTTCGCCATTTCCTGCCGGTGTGAATCCTTATACACAGTTATTTTATCAGACAATACGGAAACTTTCAAGAACTTGTTCGGCCAAGGACCTGCTTTTTTGACCGAGACTTGTGAAATAGGATCAAACCCCTTCCGCGACTTCCACCACAGTTAACTTGTCATCCTCCACGGTGAAGCGAATATCCATCCCCGCAAATTGCAGTCCGTAAATTCGCCCGGGCTTTCTCTGGTAAGAGGGGCGGGGGTCGTGAGAGAGGACCCCAATGGCGGCGTCCCGCTTGTCTCCCGGGAGCTTATCCAGCAATTCTCTGGGGAAATCCACCTTTAGGAGGAAGTCGCCTACCCGGTCGGTAAAGCCGCCGGTGGCGTCCGGCTTGGCATCGCTGTAAGGAATATAGGGCTTGATATCGAAGATGGGGGTGCCGTCCATCAGGTCGGCGCCGCCGACTACCAGAACATCGCCGTATTCTTTTGTATGGTGGACCTCCAGTAGCTTTACGCAGGACAGGGCCAGGTTATTGGGGCGGAAGGGAGAGCGGGTGGCGAAGACGCCCATCCGGGTGTTTCCGCCCAGCCTGGGGGGCCGGACGGTGGGGGACCAGCCATCCCGGACAGCCTGGGAGAACTGCCAGATGAGCCACAGGTGAGAATACTCTTCGATCCCTCGCAGGGCCTCGGGATTCCGGAATTCCGGCTCGAAGACTACGAAGCTTTTTAGTTCCTCCACCAGACCGCTCTGCCTGGGAATGCCAAACTTGGTAGGGAAGTCCGAATGCATCCGGGCTACGATTTGAATTTGTACAGTGTCCATCAGGCGCTCCTTCCCCGGAAAGCATAGGTCACGGCGAAGATGACCGTCAGGATCAGGCTGATGGCTGCTCCGGCAGAGCAGCCGAAGCTGTAGGAGACGCACAGGCCTGCGATCCCGGAAAAAAGGGCGAAGAGCACAGAGTAGAGATGGTATTGCTTCTGGTTTCTTGCCAGATTCCGGGAAGCCGCTCCGGGCAGCACCAGCAGAGAGTTGAGGATCAGAAGTCCCATACTGGAGATGGACAGCGTCACCACCACGGCGATGGCCACGGTGAAGAAGGTCTGGGACAGGTCCACAGGAATGCCCCGGGAGGAGGCCAACTGAGGGTAGACGGCGGAGAGGGTCAGCCGATTGGCGTAGAGGCACCAGAAGGCCAGCACCGCCAGCAGCACCAGAGCCAGACCGCTGATCTCTGCAGGGGTGATGGAAAGCACGTCGCCAATCAGATATTTGTTATATTTTGTGAAGCTGCCGCCGCCTACGGTTGCCACCAGAATGCCCAAGGCTACAGCGCCGCTGGAGAAAACGCCGATCAGGGTGTCCGAGGCGTGGCTGCTGCCACGGCGGATGTAAGAAAACAGCAGGGCAAACAGCACGCTGAAGCCCACTGCCGCCCAGGTGGGGGCGGCAATGCCGAAGATGGAGCCGATGGCAATGCCCGTAAAGGCGGAGTGGCCCAGAGCATCGGAGAAGAAGCTCATGTGGCCGGTGACGATCATGGTAGAGAGAATGCCGAACAGGGGAGCCATGAGCAGCAGGGCCAGGAAGGCGTTTTTCATAAAGTCCCATTGCAGCATTTCAATGGGCAGGGCGTTACACAGGGCATACCAGATACTCATAGTGCCCCTCCTTTCATGTGGAAGATGTCCCGGAAGGCCTGGGAGGACAGGACCTCTTCAGGCTTTCCCATGGCTCGGACGGTGCCATCGATGAGGACCGCCTGATCGGCGTACCGGGGCAGCATGGAAAAGTCGTGGGTGGTCATAAGGATAGACAGGTCGTAGGTTTTGCGGATTTCGTCCAGCATGTCCATGAGGGTCGTCATGCCCTCCACATCCACGCCGGATAGGGGCTCATCCAGAATCAGAATGTTGGGCATGGGCTCCAGGGCCAGGGCCAGCAAAACCCGCTGCAATTCACCGCCGGAGAGGGTGCCCACCCGCTTGTCGATCAGATCCTGCCCATGGACCCGGTCCAGGCAGTCCAGCACCGTCCGGCGCATGGCCTTGGACACACCCAGGAAGGCAGGGCGCTTGGACATGCAGCAGGCGAACAGGTCTGCTACGCTCATAGGCTCTCCAGGGTCAAAGCTGGGACTCTGGGGAACATAGCCGATTCGGGGCTTGTGGCTCCGTTTGCCGGGCTCTGAGAAGGCAATCACGCCGGAGTATTCCCTCTGGCCCAGGATGGCCTTCAAAAATGTGCTCTTTCCCGCACCGTTGGGGCCGATGAGGGCTACCATCTGCCCACAGTGGACGTGCATATTGATGTCCTTCAGGATCTCCGTGCTGCCGATCCTGACCCCCAGGTTTTCCACCCGCAGGCAGCAGACGTGGCCGCAGGAGCCGCCATAGTGTATTTCGTTCATCCCATTGCCTCCTTGATGGCATTGATGTTGTTGGTCATTGCGGTGAAGTAGCTGTCCCCGGCCATGGCCATATCCAGGGTAAATACCCTTGCGCCCGTTTCCGCGCTGATGATCTTTGCCGCGGCAGAGCTGCCGTTTTGCTCAACGAATACGGCGGGAAGGCCATTCTCCTGCACCAGCCGGATCAACGAGATCAGATCCTTGGCGGATGCTTCGCTGCCGGATTCCTCCTCCACAGCTGCCAGGATCTCCAGATCAAAGGCTTGGGCAAAATAGGCAAAGCCATCGTGGAAGGTGATGAGTTTCCGGCAGCTGAGGGAAGAAAGGGCCTCTTTCCCGTAAACATCCAAGGCATCTATTTTTTCCAGGAGGGGACCAAGATTCTGCCGGAATTGCGCTTCATGCTCAGGATATCGGGCGGACAGCCCCAGGCAGATGTTACGGGCCATGGCGGCGGCATTCTGGGGGGCCAGCCAGATGTGGGGGTCGTGCTCGTGATGGTGCTCGTCTTCGCTGTGGTCATGGGCTTCATGATCGTGGTCATCCCCTTCCAGAAGATCGATCCCTTGAGAGGCGTCAATGGTCTTGGAAGGGTCCAGAATGTCCTCCATGAACGCTTCCAGCCCGCCGCCGGAGATGACCAGGGTGTCAGCCCCTTCGGCCTGCTTTACCTGATTGACATTCAACGAGTAGTCATGCAGACAGGAGACGGACTCTGTGATCAGCCGCCCCACGGTCAGCTCCGTTCCCTGGCATAATGCCTGGGTGAATTCGTAGACCGGCAAGGTGGTGGCCGTAATATCCGGGGCCGGTGTTTTTGCCCCGCAGCCTACAAGAAGCAGGGAGCAAATCAAAAGAATGGGTATGATTTTTTTCATGGGTTACACCTTATAATAGAGAATATCTACCAATAGAATATCATAGTTGTCAAGGCTTTGCGTTATAAAAAACGCCCTGCGAAGGCAGGACGTTTTGGATGGCAACATATCAGTGCTTTTCGGTCCAGTCGGCAACTTTGGTTTTGGCCAGACGCAGGATATCCTCGGTGGGGTAGGGAGAAGCCTCGCCGCCTACTACGTACAGGAAGTACAGACCGGCCGGGGTCTGATACAGGCACTCTTCGTAACCGGCAGGATCACCCAGGTTACCGCTGGTGTACTTCTTGATCAGGGTAGAAGTCTCGGTATCGTACTCTTTTTTGCAGATGATCTTTTTCATGGAACAAGCCTCCTTTCCTTTGTGCTTACCTCATACTATTATACATAGAAAAATTGGGAAAGCAAGTGAAAAATGCGGTGAAAATTCATTATTTTCTAAAAATTGGAGGAAACAAAAAGAAACACAGTGCCAGTTTTGTGCATTCCACAGCACTTTGCACAAATTTTTATAGAAATGCGGCACAGGCCTGGCAATCGACCTGTGCCGCTTATGGACTGTGGGACCCGGAAAAGCTTTTCCCTTTGGCAAGAAGGATGGCGTGAAAATAAGGAGGAGTTTCTGGAAAAGCCCTTTCGGATATCACAAGGGGGTTGGATATATTCGAAAAATTAGGAGGTATTTCGAAAGGTTTTTGAGAGTACGTGAAAGAGGAGGCTTAGTTCAGTGCGGCACCCAGGGCCTTGCACTTTTCAAGGGCTTCGTCGTCAGGCTGCTCCTGACAGATGACGCTCTCGCAGGCGAGGACTGCGCCGTCGTCCCGGCAGGTGTCCTCCCAAGAGCGCATCCAGTCGCCGTCGCCCCAGCCATAGGAACCGAAGAGAGCGATTTTCTTGCCGGAGAGGGCAGATTCGCAGGACTGGAACATGGGAGCGAATTCGGTCTCTTCCAGCTCCTCGGCACCCATGGCAGGGCAGCCAAAGGCAATGGCATGGAAGTCGCCGGCCATGCTGCCGGAGAAGTCGGTAGCCGCAAAGAGTGTCACGTCTCCACCGGAGGCCTTCGCCCCCTCGGCGACGGCGCTGGCCATGGCTTCGGTGTTGCCGGTGCCGCTCCAATAAACAACTGCAATTTTAGACATTTTGTGATTTTCCTTTCCGTTTCAGTTGGTATATCAACCGGCTACGGTGAGCCGCTTAATATCGATGCCCCGGGCCAGCTGCTGGCAGTAGACCCGTTCGCATTTTTTATAGAGGTCGAAGGTTTTCTTCGCCTTATTTTCGTCCCCATAAACCTTCCAGCAGCCGCTGCATTTGCAGGGCCGGTGATCCAGAAAGCCCTGAACGTCCTCAGGGGGATAGCCCAGGAACAGGCCGATTTCGTGAGGGAACTCTTCCGATGCCCGGACCCGTTCTATGAGCTTGGGCAGACACTTGCCGTAACAGCTGTAGCCATGGTCCTGGAGGATCTTGATAGCTGCCGGATCCTCCAGATCTTTTTTTAGCCTGGAAGGACGGTAGAGATAGACAAGGGCGGAATACTCCCGGATCCGCAAGGGGAGGGCCCGCAGTCCTTTGGGCACCAAGAGCTCATTGAGACTGCGTAAGGAACTGAAGAAGGAGGGCCGGTCAGTGATGGGGCACACAAACAGGCTTCCGGTTTTCAGGTTCGCCAGGGTGGGCGCACAGTGGCGGACGATCAGCTCCTCAGACATAGCGGTCCTCCCGAATGCGGAAAAGGAGAGCTTCCAGGAGATGGCGAAGGCGGATGGAACCAAAAAGGATAAGCGAGATGATAAGAAGAGAAATATAAGAGGGAGCATTTGTGATGACCATCTTCGTTACCTCCTGAATTGTTTGGTTAGCCTTTGCTAACTGTTGACATCATACACGCTCCCGCTCCATTTGTCAAGCATTATTTTTCCTACCAGCCTACTATTTTTGTGGGGAAGAAGGACGGTACAGAAAAACCCCGCCCCGGGGGAGAGCCGGGGCGGGGTTCTGGCAGAAGTGTCGCGCGCTCGGGGAAAATGATCTGCCAAAAGACAGCATACTCCAAATGGCGGCATAGATGCAAGGGAATCCTGTCGAATGCTTACTGGCAGCGGACTTCGGTGGTCTTGTTGGGGTGACCCTGGAAAAAGCAGCGCAGATTGTCTACGGTGGTGGAGGCAATGGCATCCAGAGCCTCGTTTGTCAGGAAAGCCTGGTGGGAGGTGACGATCACATTGGGCATAGAGATGAGCCGCACCAGCTTGTCGTCCCGGACGATATGGCCGGAATAGTCTTCGTAGAAGAAGTCCCCCTCCTCCTCATACACATCCAGACAGGCGGCCCCAACCTGCTTGTCCTTGATGCCGGTGATCAGGTCCTCGGTGTTGATCAGGGCACCCCGGGAGGTGTTGAGGATGGTCACGCCCTTTTTCATGCGGGCAATGGAGTCTGCATTGATCAGGTGCTTGGTTTCTTCCGTCAGAGGGCAGTGGAGGGAGATAATGTCGGACTTTTCAAAAAGCTCCGGCAGGTCTACGTACGTTAGCCCGCTGTCCAGGGCGGGGAACTTATCATAGGCCAGGATATGCATACCGAAGCCCTTGCAGATGTCGGCGAAGACCCGGCCGATCTTGCCGGTGCCGATGATGCCTACGGTCTTGCCGTGGAGGTCAAAGCCTGCCAGACCCTGGAGGCTGAAATTAAAGTCCCGGGTGCGGATGTAGGCCTTGTGGGTCCGGCGGTTGATGGTGAGAAGCAATGCCATAGCGTGCTCGGCTACGGCATAGGGGGAGTAGGCAGGCACCCGGTAGACGGGGAGTTTCCCTTGGCAGGCCCGAAGATCCACATTGTTGAAGCCCGCGCACCGCAGCGCAATGACCTTCACACCCAGCTGATACAGTTTTTCCGCCACATTGGCGTTGACAGTATCGTTGACAAATACGCACACGGCATCGTAGCCAGCGGCCAGAGAAACGGTGTCTTCATTCAGACGGGTCTCGAAATACTTGATCTCCAGGCCGGCATCGGCGGCATAATGGTCAAATCCGGGCATATCGTAGGGCTTGGTATCAAAAAAAGCAACTTTCATAGTATTGTCCTCCTGTTACTATTATTTTGTATTCTTCTATCGATAAAATTATAGCGATAATGAAACCCATTGTCAACAGGAAAATCTGATTTCAGAGGGGATTTGTCGATGTGAATAAAGGATATGGGCTATGGGGGAAGCCGTTTGTCACTTTGCCGAAAGAAAGGAGAGGACAAAGGAAAAATGATGGTTGCAGGATGGAGAATCCTTTGTTATAATAAGATAGCTTGTTTATACCCAAGCAGTATTGCCGATAAGGAGATGGCTCTATGGAAAAAAAGCTGGATCGATATGTCAGGCCCGGGAAGGGGCTCTATATTGCCATTCTCTTTGTTTTTTGCGCGTTGGCCTTTATTACGGGTCACTATTTACTGGGCACCGGCGAGGCAGTGGTCAGTATCCTGACGGCAGCTTACTATCTGGTGGACCGGCAGCACCGGCGCAGAATGCTGCAGCAATACATCCAGTCGGAGCCGGAGACCCTGGAGGGCACCACAAAAGGGGACGGACCCCTGCCTGCCCTGATGGTCCGCCTGGAGGACGGCAGCATCGTTTGGGAAAACTATCGATTCTCGGAAATTTCCGGAGGCCTGAAAAATGCCGTGGATGAGAAGCTGGAGACGGTTCTCCCGGGGCTGGCCCTGGACTTTTTGGCAACGGGAAAGAATGAGGCACCTCAGGATGTGACCCTGGCAGGACGCCGCTACCGGGTCTACGGCACCGTCCTGCGGGGCTCCGACAGCCGCCTGGGAGTACTGTATTTTACAGACCTGACGGAGCTGTACCAGGTCCGGGACGAGTATATTCGATCCCGACCGGTGATTTCCATTATTCTGATTGACAACTATGAGGAAATGACCCAGAACCTGACGGAGAGCGCCATTTCCAAGCTGAATTCCAATCTGAACGATGCCATAACCCAGTGGACGGAAAATTACCGGGGGCTGCTGCGTCGGCTGGAGCGGAACCGGTTCCTGTTCATTTTTGAGAAGCGGGACCTGGAGCGAGCCAAGGAGGACAAGTTCTCCCTGCTGGAGAATATCCACAAGATCCTCAGTCCTTCGGGCCTTGCCGCCTCTGTGTCCATCGGTCTGGGTGTGGACGGGGTGGACTTTGAAGAAGGTTATAGCTTTGCCTCCTTGGGAATCGAGATGGCCTTGAGCCGGGGCGGTGATCAGGCGGTCATCAAGGACCGGTTCAACTTTGATTTCTACGGCGGCCGCAGCAAGGAGACGGACTACAAGAGCAAGGTCCGGTCCAGAGTGACTGCCAACTCCCTGATGGAGCTGATTGCGCAGAGCGACCATGTGTTCATTATGGGCCATAAAAACGCGGACCTGGATTCCCTGGGTGCGGCGGTGGGCATCAACTGCCTGTGCCGGAAGAAGGGGAAGAAGGCCAGCATTGTCATCGATCTGGAGCACAACGCCGCCGGACGGCTGCTGGAGGAATTGCAGCGGGTGCCGGAGTACCGGGATGTATTTATTTCCGGCCAGGATGCTCTGCTGATGTGCGATAACCGCAGCATTCTTGTCGTGGTAGATACCAACCGGCCGGATCAGGTGGAGTTTAAGCCCCTGCTGGAGTCTATCTCCAAGGTCTGCGTGGTAGACCACCACCGCCGGGCAGCAGACTATATCAACCCTGTGGTTGTGAACCTGCACGAGACCTATGCCTCTTCTGCCTGCGAGCTGGTGACGGAAATGGTCACCTACGCCGTAGAGAGCCGGGATGTGCTGCCCATCGAGGCCAAGAGCCTGATGGCCGGTATCTGCCTGGACACCAAGTTCTTTAATGTCCGCTCCGGTGAGCGCACCTTTGAGGCTGCCGCCGTTTTGCGCCGGATGGGAGCGGACACCACGGAAGTGAAGCTGCTGCTGCAAAACGACTTCCACGATACTCTGGAAAAGTACCAGATCATCAAGTCTGCCAAGCTCTACCGGGATGAGCTGGCCATCGCTGCCCTGGATCAGCCCACCAATCGGATCCTGGCTGCCCAGGCTGCCGACGAGCTGCTGAATATATCCGGCATCACTGCTTCCTTTGTCCTCTACCCCGATGAGGGCCAGACCATTATTTCCGCCAGAAGCATTGGCTCCGCCAATGTGCAGGTGATCCTGGAGCCTCTGGGCGGCGGCGGCAACGCGGCCACTGCCGGTGCTCAGATGAAGAACGTAGATGTGAAGGAAGCCTTGGATAAACTGATCGCGTCCATCGACGCTTTCTATGAAGAATAAGGAGAATGAAAACATGAAAGTGATTTTACTGCAGGATGTCAAAGGCAAGGGAAAGAAGGGCCAGATGCTGGAGGTTTCCGACGGCTACGCCCGGAACTATATGCTGCCCAGAAAGATGGCCATTGAGGCCACTGCGGATGCCGTCAATACCATGCGTATGAACGACAAGGCTACCCAGGAGCGGATTGCCCGGGAAAAGGCTGAGGCCATGGAGACCGCCAAGAAGCTGCGGGAGATGACCGTCACCGTTACCGCCAAGGGCGGCGGCAACGGCCGGCTCTTCGGCTCCATTACCAACCAGGAAATTGCCGACGCGCTGAAGGCCAAGACCGGCATTGCCCTGGACAAGCGGAAGATCGTGATTGCCGATGCCATCAAGAACGTGGGCACCTACACGGTCACCTGCAAGCTGGGCTACGAGATCACTGCCCCGCTGACCGTCAAGATCGAAGAGGGCTGATTCCCCCAAAGATAAGAAGCAAAGGAGGAAGCTATGGATGAAGAACTGATCTCCCGCCAGCAGCCCCAGTCGCTGGAGGCGGAGCAGGCCGTTCTCGGCTCCATCCTCATCGACAGCCAGTGTGTGTCGGATGTCATCGGTATTCTGAAGCCGGAGGATTTTTACCTCCAGCAGAACCGGGAAATTTACGAAGCCATCTACACGATGTTCAACTTTTCCCAGACCATCGACCCGGTCACGGTTCTGGATAAGCTGAAAGAACTGGGCTATTACCACGACAATTCCCGGGATTATGTGTCCCAGTTGATGGAGATCACGCCAACTGCTGCCAATGTGGTGCGCTACGCAAACATTGTCCAGGAGAAGGCTATGCTCCGGGGCCTGGGTCAGGCTGCCGGGGAAATATCCGACATGGTCTTCGACCAGATGGGCACCGCCGGGGATATTCTGGAGTCCGCGGAAAAGAAGATCTACGCCATCCGCAAGGGTGAGCGGGGAGACAGTCTGGAGCACATCGGCACCACCATGCACCGGGTGTTTGACCGGCTCAATGAGCTGGCCATGTCCGACTCTATGATTCCCGGCCTTTCCACGGGCCTGCGGGACCTGGATATGAAAATCAACGGCTTGAACAAGTCAGATCTGCTGCTGGTTGCTGCCCGTCCGGCTATGGGTAAGTCCGCCTTTGCCCTGAACATCGGCGTGAATGTGGCGAAGAGCTATAAAAAGACTGTGGCCATTTTCAACCTGGAAATGTCCCGGGAGCAGCTGGCCATGCGCCTTCTCGCCAACGAGAGCTTTGTAGAGCTGCAAAAGCTGACTACCGGCAAGCTCAGCGATGAGGAATGGTCCAAGATTTGTATGGCGGGCTCCACCCTGAGCCAAACGGATATCCGGATCGATGACAACCCTTCAGTAACCGTTGCGGATATCAGCGCAAAATGCCGCCGGTTAGACAACCTGGGCCTGATTATCATTGACTATCTGCAATTGATGCAGGGCTCCGGCTACGGCAAGAATAACGAAAACCGCGTGGTGGTGGTGGGCGAGATTTCCCGGTCCTTAAAAATTATGGCGAAGGAATTGAATGTTCCGGTCATCTGTCTGAGCCAGCTGTCCCGTGCGGTGGAAAGCCGGACGGACAAACGGCCCATTTTGTCGGATCTTCGGGAATCCGGTGCCATTGAGCAGGACGCCGACTCTGTCATGTTCCTGTACCGGGATGAATATTATAATGAAAACACGGAAGAAAAGGGTGTGGCAGAGTGCATTGTCGCAAAAAACCGTCACGGCGAGACCGGAGCGGTGAAGCTGCAGTGGTTTGGCCAGTTCCAGATCTTCGCCGATCGGGAGTGGAAGCATGTTGAATAAGCTCCGTTCCTTTGTAAAGCGGTACGGGCTGATTCTCCCCGGTGACCGGGTGACCGTGGCCCTGTCCGGCGGCAAGGACTCTGTGGCACTGCTTTTTGCGCTGTATCTGCTCAAGGACGAGTGGTCTATTTCTTTAGAAGCGGCCCACTTCAACCATCACCTTCGCTCAGAAGAGTCTGACCGGGACGAATGCTTTGTGGGGGACCTATGCGGGCGGTTTGATATTCCCTTAACAGTAGGGGAAGAATGGGTCAAACCCGGAGAAAAGGGCCTGGAGGCGGCTGCCAGAGAGGCGAGATACGCTTTCTTTCACACGCTTCCCGGAAAAATTGCCACGGCCCACACGGCAGACGATAATGCCGAGACGGTGCTGCTGCGCATGGTCCGGGGCACAGGGCTGAAGGGCCTGGGGGCCATTGCCCCGAAAAACGGTAATATCATCCGGCCTATGCTCAGCATCACCCGAGCGGAAATCGATACTTTTTTAGACCAATACAGTCTTCCTCATGTGGAGGACAGCAGCAACGGAGAGAATGATTTTCTCCGAAACCGGATCCGCCACAGCGTAATGCCCCTTCTGCGGCAGGAAAATCCCAGAATTGGGGAGAACCTTTCCGCTATGGCCTTAGGACTGCGGCTGGACGAAGCCTATCTGCAAAGCTGTATCACGGGAGAGATCCCGGGAGTCGCGGAGCTGCGGAGCCTGGATCCGGCCCTTCGCAGAAGATATCTGGAACGGTTTTTGAAGGAAAGCGGCATCCGGGAGCCGGAGCAGAGTCATATTCTACAGGCCGAGCAGCTGGTGTTCCACTGGAACCCGTCTGCGGCCATGGATTTTCCCGGCGGCGTAACCGTTGCAAGGCAATACGACCGCTTGATCCGGCTGGAAGAGAAGCAGCCGTTGACAGGGAGAGTCTTGAACGGAGACACCTACCTGGAGGAACTGGGAGTGTGGGTGACCGTGGAGGAGGCAGTATCCTTGGAGCAAGGACCCCAGACCTTTACGGTCCGGCCAAAGGGCATGCTGCAGCTGCGTCATCGGCAGGAAGGGGACAGACTTAGTCTTGCCGGCGGCACGAAAAGCCTCAAAAAGCTTTTTATTGACCGAAAGATCCCGGCCTCTCTGCGGGATACGGTGCCGGTGCTCTGCGATGAGCAGGGAATATTGGGCGTGATGGGCTTTGGCGCAGACCGCCATCGGCAGGCCAAGTCCCTTCCGGCGGTGACCATCCGATTTGTAAGTGACAGAAAAGGGGATGCCTCCCTGGAGGCAACAGATAATGGAGGGAAAAACCATGGATAAGGATATTGAAAAAGTGCTCATTACCGAAGAGCAGATCCGCAGCCGCGTTGCGGAGCTGGGAGAGGAGCTGACCCGGGACTACGAGGGCAAGGACCCGGTGATCGTCGGTGTGCTGAAGGGTGTAGTGGTTTTCTACGCCGATATGATCCGGCAGATCAAAACCCCCTGCCAGATGGATTTTATGTGGATCTCTTCCTATGCCGGAACCACGTCTACGGGAAAGATGGAGGTCAAGCGGGACATTTCTACGGACATTAAGGGCCGCCATGTTCTGATTCTGGAGGACATTTTCGATACCGGCAACTCCCTGAGCTTCACCTATGAGCATCTTCTGAGCAAGGAGCCGGCATCTCTGAAAATTTGTACCTTCCTGGACAAACCCTCCCGCAGAAAGCCCGGCATCGACCTGAAGCCGGAATATGTTGGCTATACCGTCCCCAACGAGTTCGTGGTGGGCTACGGCCTGGATTTTAACGAGCATTACCGCAATCTTCCTTACATCGGCATTCTGAAGCCGGAAGCCTATGCGGACTGAGTGAATAAGGAGAAAATTAGGATTGAATAACCGCAGAATGATCCCCTTGGTGGTATATGTGGCGGCCTTGGTACTGGTGTTCAGCTGGGTCAGCAGCCTGGCGGTGCCAAAGACCAATGCCATCCCCTATTCCGAGGTGGTGGAGCTGTTCCAGCAGGAGCAGGTCAAGTCCTTTACCGTCAAGGGAAACACGATTACTTTGGAGCTTCGGACTCCCTACAACGGAAAGACGCAGATCCAGACGGAGCTGGCCCAGCCGGAGAGCTTCCGTCAGGAGATGGAGGAGCTGCTCAAGGAGCAGTATGCCTCCGGCGTGCTGACAAGCTATGATTTCCAGCCCGGCAAGGCCTTCTCTGCCTATGATATTGTGCTGCCCATTATCCTGGCCGGAGGCGTGCTGCTGCTGCTGTGGAGCATCCTCATGGGGAAGATGAATGGCAGCAATCCCCTGGCGAACTTCGGCAAAGCCAGAACTGTCCTGGGAGTGCCTGACGGGAAGAAGGTCACCTTTGCCGATGTGGCCGGTGCCGAGGAGGAAAAGGAGGAGCTGGAGGAGATCGTGGATTTCCTTCGGGATCCTCAGAAGTTTACCCAGATCGGTGCCCGCATTCCCCACGGCATTCTCCTGGTGGGCCCTCCGGGCACCGGCAAGACGCTTTTGGCTCGGGCGGTAGCCGGAGAGGCCGGGGTACAGTTTCTGTCCATTTCCGGCTCTGATTTTGTGGAGATGTACGTGGGTGTCGGCGCCAGCCGTGTCCGGGATCTCTTCGATCAGGCCAAGAAGCTGGCTCCTGCCATCATCTTCATCGATGAGATCGATGCCGTGGGCCGCAAGCGCGGCACCGGCCTGGGCGGCGGCCACGATGAAAAGGAGCAGACTCTGAATCAGCTGCTGGTGGAGATGGACGGCTTTGGCCACACAGAGGGCATTATTGTTCTGGCAGCCACCAACCGGCCGGACATTCTGGATCCGGCACTGCTGCGTCCCGGCCGGTTTGACCGGCAGATCCAGGTGAACCGCCCGGATGTAAAAGGACGTGAGGAGATCCTCCAGGTCCATGCCAAGAACAAAAAGATGGATGACACCGTAAACCTGCGTACGGTAGCCCGGGCTACTTCCGGCTTCACCGGTGCGGATCTGAGCAATCTGCTCAACGAGGCGGCCATTATGGCGGCCAGGGACAACCGTCCCGTGATCACAATGGAGGATATCAATGAGTCCCTCATGAAGATCGTGGCGGGCCCTGCCAAGCACAGCCATGTCCAGTCTCGCCGGGACCTGAAGACCACGGCCATTCACGAAACCGGCCATGCCATTGCCATGTACCATCTGCCTACCCACGACCCTGTGCGCCAGATATCCATTGTGCCCCGTGGCCGGAGTCTGGGAGCTACCTGGTATTTGCCGAAAGATGACTCCTCCAACCTGACCCGCAACGAAATGTATGAGCAGATCGTAGGTCTGCTGGGCGGCCGCGTGGCGGAGGCTCTGTATGTAGGGGATATCTCCGTAGGTGCCTCCAATGACATTGACCGGGCCACCAAGCTGGCCAAGGATATGGTGGCCCGCTACGGCATGTGTGAGAAGCTGGGCACCGTGTCCTATCTGGACGATGGGGAAGTCTTCATCGGCCGGGACTATCAGAATACAAAGAGCTATTCCGAGAAAGTCGCCGGAACCATTGATGAAGAGGTCAAGGAGCTGATCGACCAGGCCTATGCCGACTGCAAGAAGATCCTGACTCAGGATGGGGATAAGTTCCGGCAGGTGGTGGATTACCTTCTGGCCAACGAGACCATGACCGGCAAGCAGTTTACCGACCTGATGGAGGGCAGAGAGATCTCTCAGGCCTCCTCCACCTCTCTTACCGACGGCTACGAAGAGCCGGAAAACTCCTGAGAAGAATAGAAACGCCCCGGATTGTCAGCTGAATGGCTGAGGATCCGGGGCGTTTTCGCCTATTTACTTTACATAGGTAACTCTGTTGCCAGTGCGCTCCTTGGGGGTGTGCTCCGGCAGTCCTGTTTCACTGTCCGGGTAGCCCAGGGCCAGAGCGCCGTAGGCCCGCTCCTCTTTCCCCATGCCCAGCGAATACAGGTAGGCATTGATGGTCTCATTCCCGTTGAGATCCTTCAGCTGGTTAATCCAGCAGCTGCCGAGCTCCAGCTCGCTGGCCATCAGCATCATGTTTTCCAGGGCACAGCCGGTGTCCGCCAGATTGTTCACATTGTCTGTCCGGTTGCACAGGACAATGAGGACCTTCGGGTCATAGTGGAAGATGTATCCCTCAGGCCGCTTTACGCCAGCCTCCTGGAAGGCCTCCCGGACCAGCACCGCCAGCCTGTCAAGGATTGCCCGGTTTTCAATCACAAGAAAATGGGCAGCCTGCACGTTCTTGCCGCTGGGAGCGTACCGGCCTGCTTCCACCACCTGCTCCAGCAGCTCCTGGGGGATGGGCTTATCCAGAAATTTTCGGGTGCTTCTGCGGCCTTTGATGAGTGTCATTGCGTTTTCCATGGGGATCATCCTTTCTAAGATACTGTCTATACTTTACCACAAAAAGCCGCTTTCGGCAAATAGGTATTGTGAACTTCTACAAAATTGGTTTTTTCCTCTTGCATTGACCAATCTGCTGTGCTATAGTTTTCCCAACAAAAACTTGAATATCGTGCGATATGAAGCTGACGGAAAACAGGGCTATGACCCGACCGAAGGAGCAACACTCTCAGGTGCCGCAAGGAAGCGGTAAGACCGCCAGTGGATCGCACTCTGGAGACATCCGCTTTGAGCGGGGGCCGAAGGTGCAAGGGGTGGTCAACCACCGAATCTCTCAGGCAAAAGGACAGAGCTTCTTTCCTTCTGGACGGGTATCCGTCCGGGTGGTTTTCCGTTCTTTTTCAGGAGTACCCCTTGTGGGTATTCCTGTTTTTTATGCCAAAGGAGGAAAGAAAAATGAGTGGATTTTTGAAAATGGTGGAGTCTGTCAACGGAAAAGTCAATGGCTTCGTCTGGGGTATTCCCATGCTGGTGCTGCTTGTCGGCACCGGTGTGTTGATGACCTGCCTCACGGGCTGGTTTCAGGTGTCCCATTTCCGCTACTGGCTGAGGCATACCATCGGGGCTATTTTTAAGAACAAGCATGTGACGGCCCACACGGACAAAGAGGACCGGTCCATCAGCCAGTTCCAGAGCCTGTGTACGGCTCTGGCCGCCACCATCGGCACCGGCAATATTGCGGGTGTCGCCTCCGCCATTGCCTCCGGCGGCCCGGGAGCCATCTTCTGGATGTGGCTGGTAGCGATTTTCGGCATGATGACCAACTATTCCGAAAATGTTCTGGGCATCTACTACCGCCGGAAGAATGAGGCAGGGGAGTGGTCCGGCGGGGCTATGTACTACCTGAAAGACGGCCTGGGAGGCTTTCGGGGCTGCAAAACCTTGGGCAAGATCCTGGCTTTCGCCTTCAGCGTGTTCTGTGTGATTGCCAGCTTCGGCATTGGCAATATGGGCCAGATCAATTCCATTGCCACGAATATGTACAGCGCTTTTCAGATCCCCAATTGGGTCACCGGCATCCTGCTGATGGTCGTGGCGGCCCTGGTGGTGGTGGGCGGCCTGAAGCGAATTGCTGCCGTTACGGAAAAACTGGTGCCGGTGATGGCCCTGGTATATGTGGTTGGGGCCCTGGTGCTGGTGATCCTGAACGCGCAGAATGTCGGCCCCGCCTTTGCTTCTATTTTTAAGGGAGCCTTTGCTATGAAAGCCGTAGGTGGCGGCATTGTGGGCACCGGTGTCAAGGCGGCGGTGACCTGGGGCATGAAGCGGGGCGTCTTCTCTAATGAGGCAGGCCTGGGCTCCAGCGTTATGGTCCACTCCAATTCCAATGTCAAGGAGCCTGTGGTGCAGGGTATGTGGGGTATCTTTGAAGTCTTTGCCGATACCTTGGTAGTCTGCACCCTGACGGCCCTGGCGGTGCTCACCAGCGGTCTGGTGGACCTGAATACCGGCGCGCTGCTGACGACCACGGAGAAGACAGCCATGGTGGCAGAGGCCTTCAGCCTGAAGTTTGGCGCTTTCGGTTCCGGCTTTATTGCCATTGCCATTTTGCTCTTCGCCTTCTCTACGGTGCTGGGCTGGAGCCACTACGGCACCAAGGCCTTTGAGTATCTTTTTGGCACCAAGGCCACCATTGGCTACCGGATCGTCTTTGTGGCGTTCATTCTGGTGGGTGCGACTATGCAGCTGGATCTTGCCTGGGACCTGAGCGACACCTTCAACGGCCTGATGGCTATCCCCAACCTGGTGGGCGTGGTGGCGCTCAGCGGTCAGGTGCGGAAAATCACCAAGAACTACATCGCCAGGAAGATGAAGGGTGAGAACCTGGAGTCCATATATTCCGCCTTCCCGGAGCTGCAAAAAGAAGAGGAAAAAGCGTAACCTCTTGCATCTTTCTTCCCTTTCTGCTATGATGATGCAAAGGAGGGGTCCGGAATGAAAAAATGGCTTTCTATGCTTTTGGCTCTCGCGCTTTTTGTGACACCTGTCTTCGGAGAGGAAGGGGAGGAAACAGAAGGGGAAGAAGCCGCCTATAGAGAAATCTACACGGTGGAGGACCTGCTGCGCCTCCCGGAAAACCCCGAGGGCAGCTACCGCCTGATGGCGGACCTGGATATGACGGATGTCAGCTGGCCCTGTCCCGGGTTTTCCGGCGTTTTTGACGGGAACGGGCACAGTCTGCTGAACCTGTCCATTACGGAGCCCGGAGAGGGCCGGGGAGAGGTGCTGGACGGCAACCAGAAAAAATATGACGCGGTCTTTGCCGGATTTTTCAGCGCCCTGAACCGGGCGGAGGTAAAGGACCTGAGCCTCATCAATCTGAACCTATTGGTGGAGACTGATGAGCCCTGCATGGTCGGCGGTCTGGCAGGCTATGCCATGGACAGCTCTGTAACGGGCTGCACAGTGGAGGGCCGGCTGGAGCTCCGGGCTCACCAGGGAATGTTTGGCCTGGCCGGTATTCTCGGCTACGGTGTGGGCCAGGTGGACCACTGCACTTCGGATGTGACCCTTATCTGTGTGGACACGGATGCGGAAACAACAGACGAGCAATTTCTGGGTGGCGTCTTCGGCACCGGATTTGTCAGTGTGCAAAATTCCGAAGTGTACATAGACGCTTATATCTCTGAGCATGGCTTCGTCCACAGCGGCGGTGTCGGTGGGATGCTCCTGCAATACCCCATCGGTATGGGCAGGGAGAGCCTCCTCCAGGACAACTGGGTAGGGGGGAAGATTACCTTCTTTGAAGACAGTCCCTCCCGCCGGGCCTACTGCAAGGCCATTGTGGGTGAGCTGCTGAAGACCATGAACTTCAACTACTACATCAAAAACAACACCATTGACGACTTTCAAAGTGAGGAAACCAGAGACTTTGACGAGGAACTCCGTCCCGAAACCTGTGAAGACCCGGAGTATTCGGAAGAAGTGGTTCCCTCCGGCTGTAAGGAGTTCGGTTATACGCAGTACACTTGCAAATCCTGCGGTTATTCCTATCGGGACCATTATACGCTCCACAGCCATACAGTGACCTCTTGGCAGGTGGTGAAGCCGGCCACCACCGCTGAGGAAGGGGAGAGTGAGGGCTCCTGCGACAACTGCGGCGCTTTGGTAACCCGAGTGGATCCAGTTTTGCCGGAGCCCACAGAGCCGGAGACAACGGAACCGGAAACCACCGAGCCTACTACAACTATCACCCAGCCGCCGGAAACCACCCAGCCGGAGAAAACACCGGCATCCGCGGCACCGGAAGAGGTACACAAGGAGAAGAACGGCCTGCCGACCTGGGTCAAGTGGGTCTGGGGCCTGGTGACCGCCGCCGTGATCGGTGGGGTGGTGTTTGTGCTGACGGAGCCCAAGGGGAAGCATTTGAGAAAGAAATAGAAACCATAAAACCGCCTTCTCCGACTGGGAGAAGGCGGTCAAATCATATCTGCACCCGCAGCATAGGGGTCAGTTCCTTTGCTCTGGAATCAATGGCACGAACATAGCATTCTTCCACCCGCTGGGCGAATTGCTGGGTACTGTAGGGCCGGGTGGCGGCTACGGCATTTTTACGGATGCTGGTCCCCAAGGGGCTAAAGGAGAGAATCAGGCTGTTCAGCAGCTCCTCGTCGGCATCTTCGGAGAGAATGGCACTGACACCGTCTTCAAAGACACCGAGCAGACAGGGGTCGTTGACGGCACAGACGCACAGGCCGGAGGCGGCTGCCTCGATATAGGTCAGGCCCTGGGTTTCGGAGTGGGAGGCGCTGACAAAGACATCACCGATGGCATAGTACCGGTCGATCTTCTCCCAAGGCTTGGCACCTACGATGGAGACCCAGTCCTCCACCCCCAGCTCTCTTGACTGGCTCTGGAGCTGCTCTTTCAGGGGGCCCTCGCCGATAATCACCATGTGCACATCCGGGCAATGCCGGTGGAGCTCTGGAAAAACCCGAAGAATTTGCTCGATGTTCTTTTCCTTGGCAAGGCGGCCGATGTTTAACAGCACGCGCTTTCCTTCCGGCACGCCGCATTCCGCCCTTGTCTCGGAGATTTCCTCCGGGCTGTGGTTCTCCGGGTAGAACCGCCGCAGCTCCATGCCGCTGGGGATCACCTCAATGGGGGCTTCTACGCCGTACTGCCGAAGAAGATTTTCGGTTTTCGCTGTGGGGGCGATGACGCGGTCAAACTTGTCGCACCACCATTCGGAGTAGTGCTTGGCAACAGCTTTGGCTCCGTTGTCTCCGATGCCGTGGGTGATGTAATAGGTATAGTCCTCCCAGGCGGTGTGATAAGTGTGGACCCGGGCACAGCCGGTGTGCCGGGCGATGTAGCGGCCCAGAAAGCCCATGACGAACTCACTGTTGGTATGGACTATATCAAAGTGAATATCCAGGGCCTGGCGAATGGTGCCTACGCCGGGGAAGGCCACATTCCGGTCCTTCAGCAGGATAAACTGGGCAGATTCCAGGTAGTGATAGTGCTCGCTCTGGAAGGCTTCCCAGCCCTTGCATTTGGGGGCGTAGACGTGGACCTCATGGCCCCGGCGTTCCAGCTCCTTGGATAGATTCAGGCAGGAGGTGGCTACCCCATTGATCTCCGGATAAAAGGTATCCGTAAAAATTCCAATTTTCATAGATTCCAATAATTCCTCTCGGTGTTTACGAGGGAAATTATAACACAGGAAAAAGGGCAATGCAATCGGCATTGTAAAAAATAAGGAAATCTTTATACATTGCTTCGAAGACCATCCAATACTTGAAATGTTAAAAAAATCCAGCTATAATAAATGCAAATGACAGTAGGAGCGTGAGCGGAATGCATTCTAGGGAGATCGCGGATAACGGACTGACTTTGCTGAAAAAAGGAAAGCAGGGCATGATCCATGCCCTGTTCGGACGGGGCGGGCTGCTGATACTTTGCATGCTGGTCCAGGCGGTGATCCTCTTCGGGGCGTTTTTCTGGTTCGAAGACAATCTGTTCATTTATATAGGCGGCAGCGCCTTGTTTACCGTGTGTATTACCTTGTATCTGGTAAACAGCTCTATGGACCCTACGGCAAAGGTCACCTGGCTGGTGATTATTATGATCCTGCCGGTGTTCGGCTGCATATTCTATCTGTGGACCCAGAGTGAGTTTGGCCGCCGGACCCTGAAAGCCCTGGTAAACCGCAGCGGCAAGCTGTCGGAAAATCTGGTCCGGCAGCAGCCGGAGCCCATGGAAAAGCTGGAGGCGGAGGACCCCGGTGCGGCGGGGCTTGCCCGGTATATTGCCTCTTGCGGCCAGTTCCCCGTGTACCAGAATACGGATGTGACCTACTTTCCCCAGGGAGAGGACAAGTGGAAGCGGATGCTCCAGGAGCTGGAGACGGCTCAGCATTTCATCTACCTGGAATATTTCATCGTCAACGAAGGACTTATGTGGGGCAAGATCCTGGAAATATTGGCCAGAAAGGCCCGGCAAGGTGTGGACGTCAAGATGATGTACGACGGTACCTGCGAGCTCACCACCCTGCCCTATGACTACCCCAAGCGGCTGAATGCCCTGGGCATTCAGTGCAAGATGTTTTCCCCCATCTCTCCCGTCATCTCCACCCACTACAACTACCGGGATCACCGGAAAATATTGGTCATTGACGGGAACACCGCCTTTACCGGCGGTGTGAATCTGGCGGACGAATATATCAACCACGTGAACCGCTTTGGCCACTGGAAGGACACTGCCATTATGCTGAAGGGGGCCGCCGTAGAGAGCTTTACGCTGATGTTTTTGCAGATGTGGAATGTGGACGAACGGGAGCCCAGGTTCCCGCAGACCGTCCCGGTGCCGGAGATTCCGGCAAAAACCGAAGGCTTTGTGATCCCCTACGCCGACTGCCCTCTGGACGACAACAAGATCGGCGAAATGGTCTATATTGATTTGCTGAACCGGGCTACCCAGTATGCGCACATCATGACCCCTTACCTGATTTTGGACGGAGAGATGGAGACGGCGCTGAAATTCGCCGCCCAGCGAGGAGTGGACGTGAAAATCATTCTGCCAGGTATCCCGGATAAGAAGATTCCTTACGCCCTTGCCAAGACCCACTATCGATCTCTGCTCCGCTCCGGCGTTCAGATCTACGAATACACTCCCGGATTTGTCCATGCCAAAGTCTTCTCCGTAGACGGCAAAGAGGCAGTGGTAGGCACCATCAACCTGGACTACCGAAGCCTGTATCATCATTTTGAGTGTGCTGCCTATCTGCGGGAGGTCCGGTGTCTGCCGGATATCGAAAAGGATTTTCATAAGATCCTCTTGAAATGCCGCACCGTTTCTGAAGAAACCGTCAAAAAAGAAAAGCCGCTGGTCAAAGTCACCGGTGTTCTTGCAAAAATCATTGCGCCGCTGCTGTAAGCGGGGAAGGAGCTATTTATGAAGGTATTGATGATCAACGGAAGCCCCCGCGCCAGCGGGAATACCGCCCTGGCGCTCAAGGAAATGGAAACCATTTTCAGGGAAAACGGCGTAGAGGTGGAGACTGTCCAGGTGGGCGGCAAGGCCATCCGCGGCTGCATCGCCTGCGGTAAGTGCGGCGAGCTGGGCAAATGCGTCTTTGACGATCTGGTCAACGAGACTGCCGCCAAGCTGGAGTCCATCGATGGCCTGGTGCTTGCCAGTCCCGTATACTACGCCTCAGCCAACGGCACCCTGATCTCCTTTCTGGACCGACTGTTTTACAGCAAGGGCTGTGACATGACCATGAAGGTGGGGGCCAGCGTGGTCTGTGCCCGCCGGGGCGGCTGCTCCGCCACCTTTGACGAACTGAACAAGTACTTTACCATTTCCGGCATGCCTGTAGCCTCCAGCCAGTACTGGAACAGCATCCATGGCCGTCTGCCCGGAGAAGCGGAGCAGGACGGTGAAGGTCTGCAAACCATGCGGGCGTTGGCAAGAAATATGGTGTTTCTGATGAAGAGCATCCAGCTTGGGAAAGCGGCTTACGGTCTGCCGGAAAAGGAAAAACGGGTGTCCACCCACTTTATCCGGTAAGAACCAAGTTTTACTGAAAAAGCCGACAGAAGCACACAACAGAAAAGGGCTGCTGATGCACAGGAGGTGATATGCTCCCCATAGAGTAGACACTCGAAAAAACAAAAATTCGAGACTACACT
>OLHG01000746.1_pt1 | contig 22239 bp, 29 predicted proteins | sample 1605971 | NCBI WGS metagenome assembly OLHG01 (sample SAMN03283289) | human gut metagenome | biome: human-associated habitat; material: feces | host: Homo sapiens | place: Peru | collected 2012 | reverse complement strand
CCGAAGATAATAAAACAACATATTACTTTAGAGGAGCAGTAGAAAACAATTATGTAGCTTTACCGTCCCAAAGCGCAACATGTACTTATAATGGCTCAAGTGTTATATATACGGATTTAGATAATGGATACAGAGCTGTTACATCTGAACAAGAGTGTTTATCTAGTAATATATGCACTTTAGGTGGACAATATGGAGTAGGAGCGGGTGCAACCGAATCAATTTGTACATCTATGGGTGGAACTTGGATAAATGAAAAAGCTACTTGGGCTTCTGCCAACGAATTATGGAGAATAGTAAGAATAAATGAAGATGGTAGTGTAAGACTAATTAAACAAGATGTAATTGGCACTAGTGCGTTTAACTCTGGTAATGCTGATAATGCATATGTAGGATATATGTACGGAACGCCAGGGGCAACAACATATACATCAACGCATACAAATACGAACTCGAGCACAATTAAAACGATGCTAGATACATGGTATCAAAGCAATTTGTCTAGTTATTCATCAATAATAGCGGATTCCGGTTTCTGTGGGGACAGAAGTATAGCACCTAATGCTGAAACGTGGTGGTCAACTGATACTGCTTTAGGTTATGGAACTAATGAGACATATTATGGACCCGGATCAAGGCTAGATAAGGGTTATGGTAGTGCCGGAGCAAATCCACAGTTTAAATGTCCGCAAAGCAATGATTTATATACAACAACAACTTCAACAAAAGGTAATAAAGCGCTAACTTATCCAATCGGATTAATAACAGCCGATGAAGCATTTTATGCTGGTGGCGGTTACTTTGAAAATGAAACTTACTATCTTCATTTGGGAGTAGAATTTTGGACAATGTCGCCCGCAAGCTCCATTGGCTCTTACACTTACGTGTGGGGTGTGCGCGCCAATGGTGGCGTGTGCTCCGGCAACGTATACAGCGGGTGGGGTGTGTGCCCTGTTATCAATCTGAAATCTACTGTAGAAATTACAAGTGGAGATGGAACTAGTTCAAATCCATACATTATTAAGACAAATTAAAAAGTGTTGCTTTAACACTTTTTTTCTATTTCTTTTTTATCTATTATTTCTAATTCTTTGATGTTTAGATTTATTAAATCATCTTCTGGGATTAGTGCATGATAAGTAATACTTGTTCCATATTCTTTAGTGAATTGATAATTTTGTAGGAGATAGTCAATTCTTTTTTGTTCTTCATAATTAGTGGTAAACTTTATTTCTAAACCTTTGATTAGTTCTATTTTATCACTGTTTCTAATTGCTTCACTGGTAGCTTTTGAATATGCTCTAATTAATCCGCCTGCACCTAATTTAATTCCTCCAAAGTATCTTATTACTACACATAAAACATAATTTAAATTATTCTTTTCTAAGGCTTGAAGAATAGGTAGTCCTGCTGTACCACCTGGTTCGTTATCATCGCTTGATTTCTTTTTATCATTTATTATATAGGCATAGCAGTAATGTGTTGCATCTTTATATTCTTCTTTTAAATCACTTAATATTTTATCTATTTCTGTTATATCTTTTACTTTTTTTAATACTGATATAAATCTTGATTTTTTAATTTCTAATTCATAAATATATTCATTATTAATTGTATACATGTTCTTCACCAAGTTAATTATAACCGATTTTATCTCTTATTGCTATTACTTCTTCTAATTGACTTACTGTTATTAATTGATAACCTTGACTTTTTAATTCAGGTACGATTATTTTAACAGCTTCCATACTTCTATAATAAATATCATGCATTAGGATTATGCTTCCGTCTTTAGCTTTATTTAGAACTCTATCTGCTATTTTTTTACTACTTATTTTTTTCCAATCTTTAGGGTCAATATTCCATAAAGTTATTTTTAAATCAGTATAGTTTTTGATTGCTTTGTTTAAAGAACCATATGTCGGTCTTAAGCGCCTTGGATATGTTCCTGTTATATCTTTAATTATTTCTTGGGTTAAATCTATCTGCTTTTTTAATTCATCTTTATCCATATGACTCATTAATTTGTGATTATAAGAGTGGTTTCCAATTTCATTACCTGATTTAATCATTTTAATTAGTGTATTTTTATATTCATTTGCTTTATTACCTACTATAAAGAAGGTTGCATTGCTTTGGTTTTCGTTTAAAATATCAATTATTTTATCGGTATATTTACTTGGCCCATCATCAAAAGTTAAAGCGATTACTTTTTCTTTGGGGTCGATTACATATTTATTAATATCACTAATCTTTTTCTTCTTTTCTTTTACTATTTTCTTACTTTTAATATTAAACATAAACTCTTTAGTTAGTTCGGTTTTATTTTTATCTAAGTTATTATTTATAAAAGTGTATAGGATAATATTTAAGTACTTATTGTCGATAACTTTATACTTGTAATCAATATTCAATTCCTTTATAACACTGTAATTAGTATTATTCTTAAATACGTCATACGTATCATTTATATAGTTTTCTATCTTTTTATCTATCTTTTTAATATTTGTTTTGGGATAAGTAATAGTTAGAATACTGTTACTGTTTTTTTCTATTTTAGTAATTATTTCTATTTTTAGACTTTGTTTTTTAATTCCTATTAAGATTAATACCAGTAATAATGATAATAATTTAATTAATAATCTCTTTTTCATAAAATCTCCTAATTAATTATATGTATTTTGTTTTGAATATTGGAGTAATATTAAAAATTTGATATAATGTTTGTGGTGATTTATATGACTGAAGAGACAAAGAAACATATTAAAGAGAAATTAAGCCTTGTTCCTGAACTTCCTGGTAGTTATCAGATGAAGAATAAAGACGGGTTAATTATTTATGTAGGGAAAGCTAAAAACTTAAAGAGAAGGGTATCAAGTTATTTTAATAAAGTTCAAACTGGTAAGACCGCAATGCTTGTAAATGATATTGCTACTTTTGAATATATTGTTACTTCTTCGGAATTAGAGTCATTAATATTAGAAATCACATTAATTAAGAAATATAATCCTAAATATAATATTTTATTAAAAGATGATAAGAGTTATCCATATATAGAACTTACTAATGATAAGTATCCAATGGTTAAAGTAGTTAGAAATGTTAATCGTAAACGTAATAAAACACATTTATTTGGACCGTATCCGAACGTTTTTGCTGCTAGAAGAACAGTAGAAATAATAAATAGGATGTATCCTTTAAGAAAGTGTGCTACGTTAAAGAAAGATGTATGTTTATATTATCACTTGGGTGAATGCTTAGGATATTGTAAGTATAAAAATATTGATAATGAAGTAATCTCTTCAATGCGTAATGAAATTATATCTTTTTTAAGAGGAGACGCCAGTGTTATTACTAAGAAAATAGAAGAAGATATGTATAAAGCTAGTGATGCTTTGAATTTTGAAAAAGCAAGTGAACTTAAAAGTATGTTAGAAGATATAAATATTACTTTAAAGCGTCAGAAAATCGATTTAAATCACAAATATAATTTTGATATGTTTGCTTATTATCAAAATAACAATTATTTGTCTATTCAATGTTTCTTTATTCGTGACGGATTATTATTTGGTAGACATAAAGATATATTAAATATTGTTGATGATGCGAAAGAAGAACTTCTTGAATATATTATTAAGTTCTATGAAAAAGACCATTTACTTCCTAAAGAAATAGTTGTACCTTTAGAAGCTAATTCTTCTCTTTTAGAAGAGTATCTTGATATTAAAGTACTTACTCCTAAAAAAGGTGATATAAAGAAATTACTTGACCTTGCTTGTGAAAATGCAAAAGTAGCGTTAACTGAAGAAGAAGAATTATTAAAGAAAAACGATAGTGCTAGAATAGAAGCTAAAAAGGATTTAGAAAAACTTCTTGGAATCAGTAATATTTCTAGAATTGAGTGCTTTGATAACTCACATCTATTTGGTACTTTCTATGTAGGTGGTATGGTTGTATTTGATGATTTCCTACCTAATAAGGATTTGTATCGTAAATATAAGATTAGTACTGAAGTTAAAGATGATTTAAATGCTATGCGAGAAGTTATCTATAGACGTTATTACAAAGTATTAATGGAAGAAGATACTGCACCAGACTTAATAGTTATCGATGGTGGTGAATTACAAGTAAAAGTTGTTAGGGAAGTATTATCTAGTCTTAATTTAAATATTCCTATTATTGGACTTAAAAAAGATGATAAGCATCGTACTAATAGTTTAATAGACCAAGATTTAAATACTATAGAAGTTAATAATAAAAGTAATTTATTCCTTTTCTTAACTAAAATTCAAGATGAAGTTCATCGCTTTGCTATTACATATCATAGAAATATTAAAAGTAAAGGTATGCTTTCTAGTATTTTAGATTTTGTTCCAGGAATAGGTGAAAAAAGAAAAAAAGAACTTTTAAAAAGATTTGGTTCTTTAAAGAAAATGAAGGAAGCATCACTTGAAGAGTTAGAAACTATATTAAATAAAGATGTTGCTAATAACTTGTATCAGTATCTTCGTAAGGAAGAAAATTAATTTACTTATTTTTAAAATAAATATATAATATAGATTATAGGAAGGTGTTTAGAAATGAAGTTTATAAAGAATAATTTACGTGTAATAATTTCTTTATTAATAGCAGTGATTTTAATAGTTACAGGAGTAATACTTTTAAATAATGATAAGCCTAGTAATGATAATGATAATCCAGTTATTGATAAAAACGTAACAGAAGATGATATTATTGCTGCTACTGGCATGACTAAAGAGGGAGCTATAGAGATAGTTAAAGTAAATTTTGGTAGCGATAACTATAAATTTAGTGCTACTGCTACTAATGATGGATTATATAAAATTACTGTTACTAATGTTGTAGATGATAGTAAAATTATATATTATGTTGACCCTAGTAATGGAAGCTCTTATATAGATATGAATGCAGAGTAGGTAAGTATGAATAAAATTAAATTAATGAGTGAGGACTTAGCAAATAAAATTGCAGCTGGTGAAGTAGTTGAACGTACAATGAACGTTGTAAAAGAACTAGTAGAAAATGCGATTGATGCTAATAGTACTTCAATAAAAATAGATTTAATAGATAGTGGTGTTAAAGAAATATCTGTTACTGATGATGGGGTTGGTATGACTAGAGATGATGCTGTTTTGGCATTTTCAAGGCATGCAACAAGTAAATTAAAAACTTTAGAAGATTTATTTAATATAGAGACTCTTGGTTTCCGTGGGGAAGCTCTTCCATCTATCGCTTCTGTTAGTAATGTTATTTTAAAAACTAGTGATGGTGAGACGGGAACAGAAGTAGTTATTCATGGAGGAGAATTAATAAGTGTTAATTCAAGTGATTTAAAAAAAGGTACTAAAATAACGGTAAGTGATTTATTCTATAATACCCCAGTTAGATTAAAATATTTAAAAAATTTATATATAGAACTTGCTAATATCGTGGAATATGTTAATAAAATGGCTTTATCCTTTCCTAATATTAGATTTGTTTTAACTAATAATGAAAAAGTTCTTTTAAATACTGATGGACAAGGTAATTTACTTAAAGTTATTTACAGTATTTATGGGCTTGATGTCTCTAGAAAGATGATTAAAATAAGTGGTGAAAATAGAGATTATAAAATAGATGGATTTATTTCTTATCCTGAAGTTACTAGATCTAGTAGAAACGTTATTACAACGCTTGTAAATGGACGTGTAATTAGGAATATTGAGTTAATTAAAACAATATTAGAAAGTTATCATACATATATTCCTGAAGGAAAAAATCCAATTGTAGTATTAAATATAGAAGTAGACCCATATTTAATAGATATAAATATTCATCCGACTAAAATGGATATTAAATTCTCTGAGTTTGCTGGACTTAAAGAATTGATTACTAAGACAATTACTAAACAATTAGAAAATCTTAATCTAATTCCTAAAGTTGAAAATACTCCTCGTGAAGAGGTTTCTTCTAATAATAGTGGTGTTAATTTTAAAGATATTATTGATAAATACATTGATTCTAAAACACCTAATGTTATTTATGATAATCCTTATCAAAAAGTAGAAGAAATGACACTTGACTTTAATGTTAGTGAAAATGATATAGAAGAAGAACATACTGGTGAAGGTAGTGAGTTTAGGGTTAAAAAGATGTATCCGGTAGGATTAGTTCACGCGACTTATATAATTGCTGAAAATGAAGATGGTATGTATATTATTGACCAACATGCTGCTAACGAAAGAATTAATTATGAGAAATACTTAAAAGCCATGGGAACTCATGATAATAAAATGATTGATTTATTAGTACCTATTAAAATAGAACTTCCTAATAGTGATTATATTATTTTAAAAGAACATATGGATATGCTTGAGAATTTAAACTTTATTGTTGAAGAATTTGGTATAAATACTATTCTAATAAGAAGTCATCCGTTCTGGTTACCTAGTTTTAATATAGAAGAAGCTATAAGACGTATTATTGAAATAATTGTTTCTAAAGAGACTTTTGATAGTTATAAATTTACTGAGAAAGTTGCTACTACTTTAGCATGTAAAATGAGTATTAAAGCTAATGACCATATTACTTTAGAACAAATGGAATATTTGCTTGATACATTAAGAAAGACAGAAAACCCATTTACTTGTCCTCATGGTAGACCTACAATTATATCTTATTCTAAATATGAACTTGAAAAAATGTTTAAAAGAGCAATGAATTAGTATTGCTCTTTTGTCCTTTAATTGATATCATAACCTATTGAGGTGGGAGTATGAAATGCTTAAAAAGATTCTTTAAAGAAGTGTATAACAGTGAAGAGATGTATGATGAGTATTTAGAAGGAAAAGTATTTATTGATGACGAAAAACTTTTAAAATGGATAAAGGATGTAGAAGTGCGTAATAAAACTTTTGCTGAAGCTATTACAAAATTTGTTCATCCGAATCCTAATCAAAAAGTATTTGAAACTTCTGTCAGTGAAACTTTAACTGTATCAAGTAAAATGTTTATTAAAAAAGAAATAGAAGTTGGAAACTTTGAAAGATTTAAAATATGTAAGAAAGAACTTGGTAATTCTAAAAATTTATATATCTGTAATGGTTGGTATAGTGATACATTAGATAATATTTATCAGGTTTTAAATAAAGGATGTTTTGCGGTAGGAATTTGTTGTGAGAAAAAAACTGATTTATTTAGAGATGTAAAAACTCATTATAATAAGTTAAAAGACTTTTTATTAAAAAGCGGATATAATGCTGGGTCTATCGAAGAAAATACTTCTGGTAATAATCGTGTTTATTTATTAACTTACGATAGTTTCCGTCAAAGAAGAAGGTGATATAGTGATTATTGTAATTACAGGGCCAACTGGGGTTGGTAAAACTAAATTATCTGTCTGCCTTGCTAAAAAAATAAATGCAGAAGTAATAAATGCTGATTCGATGCAGGTATATAAAGGTTTAGATATTGCTACTGCTAAAATAAAAGAAGAAGAAAAAGAAGGAGTAGTTCACCATTTATTTGATATTGCTGAAGTAAATGATAACTATTCTGTATATGACTATCAAAGAGATTGTAGACGTAAAATCGAGGAAATAACTAGTCGTGGTAAGAATATAATTATAGTAGGTGGTACAGGGTTATATATTAAGTCAGCACTATATAATTATGAGTTTAATGAAGAAAATAATACATATGATTTTTCTAATATGAGTAATAGTGAAATTCTAAATAAAATTAAAGAATATGATGAGGATATTGATATTCATGTTAATAATCGTCAAAGACTAGAACGAGCTCTTACTAAAGTAATGAACGGTACAGTTAATTCTTTAAAAGGTAATCAGAAGCTATATGACTTTAAAATGATTGGGTTAACACTAGATAGAGATTTATTATATAAAAGAATTGATTCTAGAGTTGATGCAATGGTGCGTGATGGATTAATAGAAGAAGCACGTATGTTATATGATAAAGGAGTTTATAGTAAAGCTATTAAAACAGGAATAGGTTATAAAGAGTTATATCAATATTTTGATGGGGAAATCACTTTAGATGAAGCATTAAATTTAATTAAAAAAAATTCTAGACACTATGCTAAAAGACAATATACTTTCTTTAATAATCAATTCTCTATGAAATGGTTTAATGTTGATTTGGATAATTTTGATAATACAATAGATGAAGTATATAAATATGTAACGGAGGAATAATGCAAAGATATTTTTGTAACGATGATAATGATAAAGTTCTTTTATCTCTTAATGATTCTTATCATATAACTAAGGTAATGCGTTATAAAGAAGGGGATAAAGTTGAATTAGTTTGTAATAAAAAATTATATATCGCAGAAATAGTAAGTTTAGGTAATAATGTAATGGTTCGAAAAATAAAGCAAGAAGAGTGCCCTAGTACCGATACAAATGTTGTTATTGCACAAAGTATTGTTACAGAACAGAAGATGGACTATATTTTACAAAAAGGTACTGAGATGGGTGCTAATGCATTTATTCCAGTAATTGCTTCTCGTAGTGTTGTTAAATTAAATAATAAAGGCGATAAAAAAATAGAAAGATGGCAAACAATTGTAAAGGAAGCATCCGAACAATCTAAACGATTAGAAATTCCAAGCGTATTAAAGCCTTGTACTATAAAGGAACTTGCTAAATTGGATTACGATATTAAGATTTTGTGTAGTGTAAACGAGATGTCAAAAAGTATAAAAACTGTCTTATCAAATTTAGATATAAGTGATAGAATATTAATTGTGATAGGACCCGAAGGTGGTTTTACTAACGAGGAAGAACAAATATTAATAAATAGTGGCTTTATTTCGGTTACTTTGGGTAACAGAGTATTAAGAACCGAAACTGCTTCCTTATTTGTTTTAAGTATAATTAACTATATATTTATGAGGTGATAAAATGACATCGTTTTTTGAATTTTTGTCTGCAAATGAATTAACTATTGTTGTATGTCTAATGGTTGTTATTTTTCTTCTTATTATGACAATTATTATTGTTGATGTTACATCTAGAAATAAAAGCAATGATAAGGATGATGAAAAAGAAAAAATAAGTAACGGTGAAGATTTAGAAAAAACAAATATCAAGATTGATACTAATGGTGTGGGTATGATTGCTAACAGTGAAGCAATAAAGAATTTCGATATGGACGCAGTTACTAAAAACTTAGAAAAAACTCAAGAAATAGAAGAAATTAAATATGTAGAAGAAGACGAAGAACTTGAGAAGACTAAAGCTTTATTAGAACTTGAAACTTTGAAAAAAGAACTTGCTAAATTAGAAGAAGAAAAAGAAATGAAAGAAAAGGAACTTTCTGTTGTAAAGGAAGAACCTAAAGAAGAAGTTCTAAAAGAAATCCCTGTAACAGATAATGTTGTTGATACTGTAGAAATTACTGAAGAAAAGGAAACATCAACTATTCAGAATATCGAAAGTGATATTAAAAAGGAACTTGAACAAAAGATTAATACTTATGAAGACGAAGTTAATACTTTTGAATCTCTTCAAGAAGAAAACGCTATAATAAGTGTTGAAGAATTAACTAAAGCAAGTCAAAATATTACTGATGAAGAAATAGAACAATACGAAGATGATGGTAATGAACCTATCTCTTTAAAAGAATTAGAACAGCTTTATAAAGGTGAGTTGAATCAGGAAGAAGTTCCTACATTAAAAGAGGTTAAAGAAGAAGTTAAACCTATACAATTAATGGATTTTGGAATTAATGTAAAACCTGCTAGTGAAGTTTATGATGATAAAGAGTTTAAAAATACGCCTGTTATTTCCCCAGTATATGGATTGAAACAAACAGAAGCTAGTATTACTTTGGAACAAACTGCTAACTTAGATAAACTTAATGAAGAAATAAAGAAAACTAATGAATTTTTACTGGCACTTAAAGAGTTGAGAAAAAATTTAGATTAATTATTAAAATATGCTATAATATTAACGTTATAGCTTTTTATTTGGAGTGGAGGAGTAGTAATGAAAGTTGGAATATATACTTTAGGATGTAAAGTTAATGCTTATGAAAGTGAGTATGTAATAAATTTATTAAAGAAAAATAATTATCAAGTATGTGATTTTGAAGATATATGTGATGTTTATATAATTAATACTTGTACAGTTACTAATACTAGTGATATTAAAAGCAAAAAAATAATCAGACAAGCTAAAAGAAGAAATCCTGATGCTTTAGTAATTGCTATGGGATGTTTTGTTCAAGCTAATCCTAATTTAGTTATAGATGATGTAGATATTTTAATTGGAAACAAGGATAAAAGTAAAATAATAGGTTTTATTGAGAATTATTTTAAAGATAAGAAAAAAATTAATGATGTTTATAACGATTTGGGAACTACTTTTGAAGATATGTATATTGATACCTTTGCACCTCGTACTAGAGCTTTTGTTAAGATTCAAGATGGATGCGAAAATTTCTGTAGTTACTGTATTATTCCTTATGTTAGAGGTAAATGTCGTTCTAAGAATTTTGATACTGTAATTAGCGAAGTTAAAGACTTGGTTAATAATGGATTCAAAGAAATTGTTTTAACAGGAATTCATACAGGAAATTATGGAAGAGATATCAATACTAATCTTTGTGAACTACTAAAAGAATTGGTTAAGATAAAAGGGTTAAAAAGAATCAGAATATCTTCTATTGAAATTACAGAATTAAATGATGAAATATTAGATGTAATTAAAAATAATGACGTTATAGTAAACCATTTACATATTCCTATTCAAGCGGCAAGTGATAAGGTACTTAAAGTAATGAATAGAAAATATGATTTAAAATATTTTATGGATAAGATAGAACGTATTAAGACATTAAAAGATGATATATCTATTACTACTGATATAATTGTAGGGCATCCTTACGAGGATGATGAAAGTTTTAACAGTGGTATTGAAGTTTTAAAGAAGATTGGTTTTTCTAAATTACATGTTTTTCCTTATTCTAAAAGAAATGGTACTAAGGCAAGTTTGATGGAACAAGTTGATGATAAGGTAAAAAAAGAACGAGCAAGAACACTTTTATTACTGTCTAGAGAGTTTGAAATTAACTATATGAGTAAATTTATAGGTAGGGAAGTGGAAGTACTAGTAGAAGTTGTCAAGGATGGCTACAGTATTGGACATACCACTAATTATTTACAAGTAAAAATTAATAAAGAGTTAAAACACAATACTTTTGTTAAAGTAAAGATTGAAAAAGTAGATTATCCTTTCTGTATTGGTGTTGTACAGTAATTGGTTTTTGTGTAAAATTTGTGAAAAAGATAGTGCAAAAAAAAATTTAGTATGCTATACTTATTTCATGATAGAAGGAGGTTATTATTAGATGAATAAAAAGACAGTAATGGCTGTAACATTATGTGCAATGCTTGCTGTTATGGCGGTTGTATATGCAGCATTCCAAACAACTTTAACAGTTACAACAACAACTACTCAATCAGGTAACTTTAGTTTACAATTGATTGCAGCAAAGGCTTCTGTAACTGGCACTCCGGGATTAACTGGAGCAGCTAATTCACCAACAGCTTCATGTACTAGTACATCTGGTTCTACAACTGGTACAATGACCGCAACTCTTTATCAACCAGGTGATACAGTTACATGTTCTTGGAAAGTAAAGAACACTGGTACACTTGGTGCTAAGGCAAATGGTAATTTTAGTTGCAGTCCAAAACCAAGCGAAATTGGTAGCCCATTTACTAGTTCAGTAACTTGGAAAAAGTCAACATTAGCTGCTGGAGCTACATCAGCAACGACTGATGAAATTACAATGACAATTGGTTATTTATCAAGCATAACTAGTCAACCAACTGTAACAAGTACAACTATTACATGTAATTTCCCATATACACAAAATGTTTAAAGGAGGATATAATGAAAGATAAAAAGGTATTATTAATATTAGTTTGTACTGCTGTTTTAGTACTTATGAGTGTTGTATTTGCAGCATTTAGTACAAACTTAACAATCAATGGTACTGGTACTATTTCATCAACTTGGAAAGTTGAAATGGATACTGATAGTGCTAATACAAAATGTACTGTAACAAGCCAAGATACAAGTAAACCTACTACTTGTAGTGTTACTTCATTAACTACTACATCTTTAACTGCAGGAATTGACTGGGCTTCTCCAGGTGATGCAGTAACTATCACTGCAAGAGTTAAAAACTTGGGTACATTAGATGCTACTGCTACAATGAGCGCTAAAATGGCTGCTACTAGTGGTGGTGGAGCATGCGCTAATACTACTGTAACTGCTAACTACACTCAATATGCTGCTGCTGGTACTGCTACAAATGGTACTTCTAAAACGGTAAGTAATACTGCTGTTAGTGTAGGCCCTGTAAAAATCTTAAATAAGAATACTACTAGTACTTATAACTACGGTATTTATACAGTAACTATTACTTATAATAAAGCTGCTACTAGTCAAGCTGGAGCATGTACATTTACTGGTAATATCATTGCAACACAAGCTGCATAAAAGAACTTCGGTTCTTTTTTTATTTCAGCATTTGGTATAACTTTTTATAGTTGTACCAAGTTATATATATTGTACTTATACTTATACCTAATATAAGGCCCCATATTCCTATTTTAAAGGCTGAAAAAGTTAAAAGTGATATAATTCTTATACTCATACCAATTATTGTTGTATTCATGTTTATTTTGCTTTTTCCTATGGCATCTAGACTTGATGCTAAGGGGGATTGTATATACTGGATTAAACATACTGGTGCTAAAAATCTAATGTATGGAATCCCTAAATTGGTATTATAAATTAGTTTTAATGGAATATCTGGTATTATTTCAAATATTAATGTAACTGGTATTCCTATTAATAAAGAAAAATATATAGCTTGTTTGATTTTCTTTTTAATGTATAACTTATTATTATTTGCATATGCTTTACTTACAACCGGTAATAACGCTTGTGATATAGCACCAGTAAAAAACGATGGTAAAAGTAATAGGGGTAGGACATATCCACTTATTATTCCATATTCCTGTATGATAAATGAGTTAGAATATCCAGCTTTTAAAAGTACGAAAGTAAGTATTATTGGTTCTAAGAAATATCCGATTGATCCAATTATTCTACTACTTGTAGTTGGTAGAGAGATACCTAATATGGCTTTTAAATTTAATGGGTCTGGTCTTATATCTTTCTTAGTTATTTTAAATTTTTTAGGTAGGAAAAAGAACAATACTAAAGATGACATCAATTCACTAATAACATTAACTAGAATTAATCCGGATACTGCATACACTAAACTTTTATCTAATAAAGTAGGGATTGTTATAGTTATAAGAATTAATCTTGTTATCTGCTCTGTAATATTGGATACGACGTGAGGAACCATCCTTTGTTTTCCAAAAAAATAACCTCTTAATATACTTGATAATGTATCAAAAGGTAGTACTAATCCTATTGCTAGTATAGGATAATAACATCTAGAATCTTTTAATAAATCATTAGAAAGTATTGGTGCTATTAAAATTATTATAATCATTAAAATAATATTTAAAATTAAGGAAAAAGGTATAATAGAAAATACTATATTTTTGTTATTATATTTATCCTCTGACACTAGCTTACTAATTGCTGTAGGAAATCCTAACTGAGATATAGTCATAAATAATGCAAAGGTTGGAAATATTAACATATATAGTCCCGTGCCTTCTATTCCAACTATACGAGTCATAATTATCTTTATAATCATTCCAAGTACTTTAGTTAGAAGTCCACCTATCATTAATATAATTGTCGAAGTTATAAATTTTTCTTTTTTCATATAACAAATATATGCCAAAAAAAAAGATATATAACGTATATACCTTGGATATTATAATTTTAAATTTACATGTAAATAATACTTGCAATGAAAGATAAAATCATAACTAATACTAGGATAATTGATACCACTTTAATAGTCTTTTTACTCATAAATAACACCTCTATATTGATTATATCATAATAATATATAATTTAGGAATAAATTTTATTCTCCTTAATAGGATTAAGTGGGTGAATAAAATGAAATTTAATATTAAAAAAACTAAAAATAATATTCTAAAGCAAAAGAAATTGTATTTGTTTTTAATTGGTCTAATGGTAACAGGATTAATCGCAGGTATTTTATTCTGGTTTGTTATAAGTAAAGAAGACAAGCTGTTAGTAACTAAGAATTTAACTGATTTTTTTTCTTGTATAAAGGAAGGAAATTCGATTAATTATGGAGCATCGTTATTAAATTCTGTTGTTACTTCGTTAATTTATGTAATTTTAATATGGTTACTTGGAATATCTATTATTGGATTACCTATTATTCTAGTAATGATGGCGACTAAAAGTTTTATTGTAGGATTCTCAATCGCAGGCATTATAAGTAGTTATGGCTTAAAAGGTATAGTTGGAGCTTTTGTATACGTGTTTCCTCATCAAATAGTGTTTTTATTATTACTGATATTACTGGGATTTTATGCTTCAGCATTTTGTATTAAACTATTTAAGTATTTGTTTTTGAAGCAGATGATTAATTTTAAAGAAGCTATGAGAAAGTATTTAAAGATATTAGGTATATCTTGTTTAAGCGTGTTAGTAATTTCATTATTTGAAACTTTTATATCTACTTATTTTATAAAATTGTTTACATTATTAATTTAGTTCTTTTGCTTTTATTTTTGATTAAAATAATATATAATATGTTCGTGGTGAAGTTATATGAGTAAAAAGGTAGTTATTGGAATGAGTGGTGGAGTTGATTCATCAGTTGCAGCAATCTTATTAAAAAAGCAAGGTTATGATGTAATTGGATTATTTATGCGTAATTGGGATAGTTCGGTTAATAATGATTATTTAGGTAATCCTGATTTGAATGGGGACATATGCCCACAGGAAAGAGATTATAACGATGCTATTAAAGTATGTGAGAAGATTGGTATTCCATTACATAGAATTGATTTTGTTAAAGAGTATTGGGATTATGTATTTACTTATTTCTTAGATGAATTAAAGAAAGGTAGAACACCAAACCCTGATATTATGTGTAATAAATATATTAAATTTGATTATTTCATTAAAGAAGCTAGAAGATTAGGTGCTGATTATATTGCAACAGGACACTATGCTAAAATGAAAGATGGATATTTATGTAGAAGTAAGGATACTAATAAAGACCAAACATATTTTTTATCGCAATTAAATCAAGAACAGTTAAAAGACGTAATATTCCCACTTGGTGATATTGAAAAAACTGAAGTAAGAGAAATTGCTAAGGAATATGACCTTATTACTGCTGAGAAAAAGGATTCTACTGGTATTTGTTTTATAGGTGAACGTAATTTTAAAGAGTTTTTGAAGAATTATTTACCTAATCAAAAAGGTAAAATAGTTAATATTGATACTAACGAAGTGCTTGGTGAGCATATTGGACTTATGTATTATACAATTGGACAAAGACGTGGGCTTGATATAGGTGGTAATGATGAAAGATTATTTGTTGTAGGTAAAAATCTTAAGGATAATATTTTATATGTTGCTTTAGGTGACGATAATGAATATTTATATTCTGATAGTTGTATCATTGACAGTATTAACTTTAACTGTGAATTAAGACCAGTTAATTGTACTGCTAAGTTTAGATATAGAGCTAAGGATTATCCGGTTAGTTTGGAGTATATCAATGATGATGAAATATTGGTTAGATATGATCATATTAAATCTGTTACTCCAGGACAAGCTTGTGTTTTATATTTGGATGAGAAATGCATTGGTGGCGGAATCATTAAAGAAGTTAGAAAAAATAACGAGAAATTGTGGTATTTGTTATAGAACTTCGACAGGTCTTTGATACTTTTGGGGAATATACTGGTCAAGCGATATTTTAGTATTCTGTTGATTTATGGTATTTGAAAACAAATTGATGAAAAAATCAAAATATAGTCAAGTTTTAGTATTCTGTTAATTTATAGTATTTGAAAACTAAGATGTAGTATTATTTTAAATATTTTGCGTATTATTAATAGTAGGTAATATGCTAGATTTGACATTGTTGTTTGATTGTGGTATATTATCTGCAACGGAAGTTGACTGCGGGATTTTACCCGTACTTGACTTCCTTTTTTGTTCGTATATTTTTTCTAGTCTTTGTACTCTATAATGGTTTTCTCCATTGTGTCTACAAACAACATCAAATTCAAATAAATAATTATTATCATTTATATTTAATTCATTTAAGTAGTAATCCCATATTGGATTGGACACCATAAAATATAATTTTACCATAGTTTTACATTATATTAATGACTAATTATTGTAAGTTTACACTTGACAATGTCAACAACTATGATAAAATTATTATGGAGGGTAGGTAATATGGACAAGTTAAATAATTTGTTAAATGAATTAGGGGTTTCAAAGGTTAGATTAGCTAAATACTTAGGAGTTTCAAGACAGATGCTTTATAATTATTTAGCATTAAACTCATTAAGTGAATGGCCAAAGGAAAAGGCTACTAAACTTATGGGATTATTAAATATAAAAGATGAATCTGAACTAAGTAAAATTGAAGTAGATGGTAATTATATTATAGATGTTGAAGGAAGATTAAACGAAGGAGTAAAAGACTCATCAGAACGTGAAGTTTTAGCCGATTTAAAAGGGTTTAATAAGAAAGAACAAGAATTATTAACTGATATAATTAATTTGTTGAAAGAAAAATTACAAGAAGATACAACTAGAGATACATATAATGCATATGTTTATTTATATCATTATTTACAATCTATGGAGACTTCTAAAGAATTAAAGTATATACTTGCTTATATGTCAAAATCAATGGGATTTACTGACCCAATGGAATTTGTATTTAATCCTGATCAACAGTTCATTTTTGAAAGTATATTATTCTCAGGATTAACGTTATATAATAACGGAAGTGCTTCAAAAGTAAAATTAGCAGAATCACATAAGAGATTCGTTCAAGATATAGAACATAAAAACGAAGAAAAATTAAGTAGAACACAAGAACTTAATACAGCTAAGGTACAAGCTTTAAGAGAACTTGGCTATACTGAAATAAATGAAGAAAATGCTAAAGAGGTATTAGAAAAAATTGCAGAAATTCAATCTAGAAAAGTATAATATTTATAATAAGAGTAGGGGAAGGTAATCATTAGTTTGGTACCTTCTCTTTTTGATATATAAGTTAATTCTCCTCTGTAATTAAATTTTGTAGAGCAAAATAAAATGAAAAAGTGTATTATTTATTTACACTTTTTTGCTTTACTATTTTAGTTTTTTATAATTAAAACTCGATAATATATAATTATCATAAATGCTAATTGATCTTTAATTATTATTTATCTATGATAAGATTATTCAAAGTTTAAAGATTGCCATAAATAATAACAATTTAATCAACTTCCGATAATTTGAATTCTTCAGAAGTTCTGATTTAAAAAACACCAATTGCGGTGTTTTTTTTTACAATAATCAAATATAAATTTTGCTACATCGACAAAATTTATTAATCCTTTTTTGTCATATTCCCGGCCGCCTCCCGCCCGGGAATTTTTTAAAAAAATTTATTTTTATTGTTGACATGTGGTAGCACATATGATATAATTATATTATCAAATGAAAGAAAGAAGGAATTTAAAATGAAAAAATATGAATTGGGCTATGGATTTATTTATCGAGGTGCTTCTTGTATTGAGACAAGTGAATATTATAATACAAAAGAAGAAGCTTTAAAAGAATTTAATAGAGTTAAATCTTCTATGTGTGAAAGTGATTCTTATCATTATATTTGTTTATCTGAAAATACTTATGATTCTGAGGGTGATCTTATTGAGAGTATTGATTTAAAAGAATATAATTATGAAGTTTAGTGAATATAATAATAATTATAAAAAACAAAAGTATAAACAATTAAAAATATGGTTAAAGCCCGAAGAAAAAGAAAAATTGGATTTTATTTGTAAAAAAAATAATATAACGCAAAGACAATTTGTTTTGAATTATATTGAGTTACTTGATAAAAATAATGATATAAAAGACTAGTTATCTAGTCTTTTTATTTTTGAACTTAATCCAAGTATATAATCAGCTGAAACATCTAAAGCTAAACATATTTTTTTTAAGTATGTGACTGGCATTATATTTATTCCTTTTTCATATCTTGCATATTGTTGTTGCTTTAAACCTATTGTTTCACTTAATTGTTTTTGTGTTATTCCTCTTTTTTCACGTGCTAGCATTAGTCTTTCGTTATACATGTTTTTCACCTCAAAAATATGTTATAAAAATTTACAACATTTTTGTTGATTTATGAACACATGTGTTGTATACTTATTTTAACAACAGATATGTTGTTTGTGAAACATAGCTCAATTGGTAGATGCAGTGAGGTACCGTAAAAACTGTGCAATGTGTTGAGGGTTCGAGTCCCTCTGTTTCACTATAATTTTTGAAGGGAGGTCAGAAAATGGACGTTAAGGCGACATTAGTAGACAAAGTCTCAAAATCAGGCAATGCTTATCAAGCAGTAGAAATACATTTAACAGATACTTATGTAAAAACTGTTTTTCTTGATAAAGCAGAACTTGAATTAATAAAAGTTGCTAAAAAAGATGATACTAATAACTTTTTTGGTAAAAAATAGTGTACTTTTATGATTCTAAATTAGTTGTTTATCATAACGTAAACAAAAATACTTATTATTATAAAATTATCAGCTGTTACAAATTTGACCATGTCGTTGGTTATACAAATAGCTATGGTCATGTAATTGTCTTAGTAATTGAAAAAGTAGGATTTAAAGTTTATAAAGTACCATTTAAGAAACGTGTATTAAACAATATAATTTGTTTTTTACAAAATATATCAAGAAAAATGTAAGTCTGTTTTTTCTAGAAAGGAGTGAGTGGCTGATGTTGATGTTAGATACTGCTGAGGCTGCGAGTGGTTCAATGAGTTCAGTTGTTACAAAATTAACTACAGGTATTACTGCAGATACAATTTTTGCGGTAGTGGCTGATGTAATTCCATTTGTAATTACAATGGTGCCAATTGCCCTAGGTATTTACTTCTTACGTAAATTAATAAAGGGTTCTGCTAAAGCAAAAGTTAGATTTTAATTGAAAACTGCCTAGAGTAAACTTGGTTCTAGGAGGGTGGGATTTAGAGAAAGTTAAGCGAGTACTGCTTATTGTGGTTGTAAGTGGTGCGTAAATGCTATCGTTTAATTAGCGATAGATAAGCACTTTCTTTTTTATTTTTAAAGAAAGGGTGATTTTATGTTTGATGTAGCTTCTTTGTTTATAAGTCAATTAATAGATTTTTTACCTTATTTAATTGGTTTATTTTTAATATTTGATTTTGTTGGTAGTTTGTTATTTAAAAGTAATTAGGAGGATTTTATGTTTAGAAAAATTTATATTAAAATTTTATCAATTGTAGCTGCTAAGTCAACACAAAAATTGATTGAATTAGGTTATTTTACTGACGATTATGTTGTTTTAGATTCTAATTTTTGGAGTGATTATAATGAGTAAAATTTATTTACCTACTGAGTACTTAAATAAACCTTGTTACATTATAAATAACAATTATATACGTGTTTATAATACTATAAATGCTCGTGATAATGTTGTTTATGATATTTACATTAATCAAGATTACATGATTAAGCAATCTACTGCTAGCTATTATGATACTACTGTTTGTGATTCTATTAATACTTTTACAGATGATGTTTATTATAGAGCTGATTTAGATAAGATATTAATTATTTATTTAATACTATCAATTTTCATGTTTTATATACCTTTAAAACTTTGCGCCAGTTTTTATAAAAGGAGACGTTTATGAAGAAAAAATATTTATTATTAATTGTATTATTTTGCGTTTTTTTACTTCCTTTTAAAGTTTTTGCTGCAGAATCATATCAACAAATTTTTAGTACTGACGAAGCTGGGACTTTAACAACTTTAGATGGCTTGATGACTTATGATATAGGCGCTGGCGCTAAATTTACTTATTATCAATTTAAATTTATCAATACAACGCTTGAAAAAGGAAAAACGTATCACGTTAAAATTAATGTTTTTGGTACTCTTTCTGATGGATTCTATCAGTTTGATAAAAGTGCTTGGGAGTTTTCTAGTTATGACGCTGCTGTAAATAAAGTTGATAAACTTAACGCGTATGATTTGAAAATGACTGGTTCTGGTCAATATCGTACTATTGAATTTGATTTTTATAATGCTACTGATTATCGTACATATAGATTATTAGCTGCTAATCCTAATGGTATGCTTTATTATCAGTACAATGGGTCTGGAAAATTTGGTTGGTACAGTTTTAACATTGAAAAGATTAACGACAGTGATGATATTATTATAGCTCAAAATGATTTGCTTATTAAGAATCAACAAGAAACTAATAAAAAACTAGATGATTTAAATAAAACTAATAAAGATACTCAAGATTTTTTAAAAGATGATTCCGACGCCGATACGAGTGGTTTAGCTGATTCAGCTGGGTGGTTGCCTGCAGGTCCTGTTGATTCTATATTAAATTTACCTTTAGCTTTTCTAAATGGTTTAAATAATAGTTTGTCTAAAACATGTCAACCTGCACAATTTACATTACCTTTTTTGAAAACTAATAATACTTTAACTTTACCTTGCATGACAACAGTTTATCAAAAAGTTGGATTGTCAAATTGGGTTACTAACACTTTGGGTGTTATTGCTAGTGGATTTATTTTGTATGCATATCTTTTAAATTTGTATCATTGGGTTGATAATCAATTAACTTTGCGTGAAAATACCTGGAATGATACTGACCAATGGGGAGGTATTTAATGATTAAGTTATTATTTAATTTTATTATCAATTTGTTAGCTACTGTTATTCAAATAATTGTTTTTCCGATTAATTCTTTAATCGCAAATACTTTACCAGATATATCAGATAAAATTGTTCAGGTTACAAGTTTTTTATCTAATATTTTTGATAATATGACGTGGGCTTTATCTATAATTCCAACCCCACTTTTAGCTGTTTTGACGTTTATTGTTACTTGTGAAATAGCTAAACATACAATTAAAGTTAGTACTCACAGTTTGATTAAAGTTTGGACTGTGTTACAAAAAATTAAGTTTTGGTAGGTGTTAGATGAAAATTTTTAAATATGATATTAAATTTGATACTTTTAAATACAAAAAAGTTAAGTATATTGATGACAGGTTCGGAGTTTATTTAATTTCTGGTAAACAAGGTACAAATAAAACATATTATGCTACTTATTTAGTAACATTACAATCTAAGTTTAAAGTAAATAAAATAAAAACTAATATTCACTCGTTAAATATACCTGGTTACGAAATAGAGTATTTTACTAAGATTGATGAGATTTATTTTGATACTGAAGAAAATTGTATTTTTGTTATAGATGAAGTTTCTCGTAAATATAAAAAAAATACTCCTTGCGACACTCATTTTTACGCTTGGTTAAATCAGTGTAGAAAACGTAATCGTATAGCTATTTTGATAACACAAGAGTATTTAGAGTTACCTTTGTGGTTGAGACGTCCATGTAAATACAATTTAAGTTCGGTTGAAATACCCCTTTTAACGCGTTTCTTCGGGCTTTATTGCTGCATAGTAGGAGATGGTTATAATTTGACCTTTAACAAAGATACGAGCGAATACGAGTGTCCTACGATACAAAAAAACATATACAAGCGTAATCAGTTTATTGCAAGTATGTATGATACTTTTGAACCAATCAATGATTTGTAATTTAGTCAAAAAGGCAATTGGAATAACACGCGTATGCGTGCTTATGCCGAGAAAACTTTTGACTAATGCTATTAATTAAAATTGTTATAAACCTAGCAAACTCGTTTTTTGCTAGGTTGCGAGCTTGCCAATGAAAGCTCAAAAAAAGAGGCGAGTAGGGCGCTATATCTTGCGCCCTCGCCATGATACACCGGGGGGTTACTACGACACCCCCCAATGGGGTCTATGTGACACGTGACAAAAAAAATAAAAAATGGAGGTTTTTATGGCTATTAAGGGTCGTAATTGGGCTTTTGTGGTTTATCCTGAAAGTTTACCAAAAAATTGGGAAGAAATTATTATAGAAACGGGTTTGCCGATGGCGTTTAGTCCTT
>OLHG01000745.1_pt1 | contig 22273 bp, 20 predicted proteins | sample 1605971 | NCBI WGS metagenome assembly OLHG01 (sample SAMN03283289) | human gut metagenome | biome: human-associated habitat; material: feces | host: Homo sapiens | place: Peru | collected 2012 | reverse complement strand
GCTATGGGTAGAAATATTATAGTTGAGGCTGATTCTCGATCAAAATATTATAATGAAGTATTGTCTCAAAAGAATGGAAAATTCACATATAAAAAATCTTCTGATACTGAGATTTATACTAGTGGTGGTAAGAGGATTACAGGTTCAAAAGAAAAATCAGAAATTAATATAAGTGATTTTCCTATGGGGAATAAGATTATAACTTCTAGTAATGATGAGATGAAGAAAGTTATGACTATTTTGTTTGAAAACTTAAATTTATGTATTGAAACTTACAGAACAATATATTCTTCAATGAGAAATACTGTTGAAAATTCTGCAAAATTGGCTGATGGATCAACCTTTGACTTTACTTTTCAACTTAATGATTTTAATATTCCTCATTTACTTGGCTTTCCTAAAGGAAGTGAATTAGGTGATGAAGCACTTAATGTTTTAAATATAATGACTGGTTCTAGACTTACTCATACTTCTTCAGCTTTAGATGTATTACTTGCTATTTATAATAATGAAAAAGTAATTCTTGATAGTAATGGCTTATATGAAATAGCTGGTAAGAAATATGAGATTATTAATTGGGAGAGAGTTGTATTAAAAACTTCTTCTTTTATGAGAGGGGATTTCTTTAAAACTTGTTTTTGCTTAGCACAAATTGCTCCGGATAGGTATTTAAATGATTCTAAAAGACCAGGGGGATATGTTTCAATATCTACAACCGATTATAAAGGTGATCTTAATACTTCTAGGAGTTCTAGAACAATCTTGTATGAATTATTAAATGCTAGGAAGCAAAAAAGAGATTATATATTTAGAGGTATTTATCCGGATGATAATGGTAGTAATTATGTATATTCTATTAAAACGGGTAAAGCAGAAACTATTCGTGTTGGTAAGGATAATGAATTATTACAAACATTACAAATATATAGAAACTTGTTTAATAGTTCAGATGGTTTAGGTAGTTCTGGTGGTGGAGTTAGTTATAATATGGAGCAGGGTGATATAAAGCATTCAGGTGGTAGAAGTTCATTTAATGATATAAAAAATGAAGCATTATTTTCTTCAATAGTTGAAGAAGTGGCAAATGAAAACTTTATTAGAAAATTTACTCCTACCGAACAAGCAGAACTAGCGTTATATGTTAGTAGAGATTTATCAATAAAACCACAATTGTCATACGAAACACTAAATGCCCTTCAACAAAATGGTGTTATAACAGAAGATGAATTAAAAAATTTTGAAAATGGGCGTTCAAAAAGATAGTATTAGTTTTTAATACTATCTTTTATGTATTTTATAAAGTTTTTAGCAACAAGACTTTTATTTTCTTTGTTATATACCATACCTAAATATTTTTCTTTTAATGTTAGATTAATATTTAATTTAAATAGTTTACCTAATTGTAATTCTTCTTTTATATGTTCTTCATTTAAAAGACCTATACCAAAGCCTTCTTCAGTAAATTCTTTTATTAAAGTATTACTACTGAATTCCATTGCCGGTTTAATATGTATATTGTTTTCTTCACAAAAATTATCAAGTCTAATTCTTGTTGCAGTACCTTTAGTTAAAACTAATAGTGGAAGATTTTCTAAGTCTTTAATTGTTAGTTTTTTATTTTTATATTTAGAAAAGTCTTCATTAGCAACAAAACAATCATGTAAATCTATTAATTTAAATTCGTTAAATTCTTGTGGTAAATTATATGGTAAGTTGGTAAATATAACATCTATTATTCCCATCTTTGCTTTTTTTATTATGTCTGAAGTTTTGTCGGTATGGATTTTAATATTTATATTTGGATGTGCTTTATGGAATGATTTTATGTAAGGCATTAAAAATTCGTGAATAATGGTTTTGCTAGCACCAATATTAATTGTACCTGATTCCATATTTGTTAAAGTTTTTAGGTCGCTTTCGGCAGAACCGATTAAGTCCATAGCATCTTTTATTTTTTTATAGATGGTTTCACCGGCTTCGGTTAGCTCAACACCGTCTCTTTTTCTAATAAAAAGATTAGTATTAAGTTGGTCCTCTAAAGTTTTAATTGCTTTACTTATAGCGGGTTGACTTATTAATAATTCATTAGCTGCTCTTGATATACTTTCATTTTTAGCAACATAATAAAAAGTTTTATATAGTTCTAAGTTTATATTCATAATTCCTCCTGATATAACTAATAGTTATATAACATATAAATAATATGTATTTTGATTATATCATGATTTAGAGTATAATACTAGTGCTTTTGGGGAAAAAGTAAAAAAATATAGGAGGGTATTTATGAAAAGTGAATATTTGTTTTGCTTATATTATCAATATTGTAAATCTGCTGGTAAGAATTATGATAAATTTAATATTTTGAATGATACAGATTTTGTTGAATGGGTAAGTAGATTATATAAGCAAACTAAGATGTATGGTGATTATTTGTCTTTTTTAGATATAAATTTGTCAGATGAAACTGCTATTGAAATAAATAAAGGCAAATATGATAGTTTAGGTTTAAAGTTAGTGTCAGTTGTTTCATCTTTCGGAGAGACATTTGGTTTAAATAATGGTAGACTAATAATTTATGATGATAGACTGTTAGTATTAATGAGTTCTTCAATATTTAAAGTTGATAATTGTGATTTGTTTTTAACACACAATCCATATGATATATGTGATATTGATAAAATTAAGCAATTACACGATTTAGGTCTTAATATTTGTCTTGGGATGTATGGACGTATTAGCGATAAAGATAGAGAAACTAAAGTAAAAAAATTACATAGTATGGCAAATGAAACAACGGATGTTTTAGGCTTTTATTATGATACAGCAGATGATGATTATTTTGCTTGTGTTAAAAGTGAAAGAAAAGTTAAAGAATTAATTAAATAAATTTATTTTAAGGAGGAATTATAATGAGTATAGAAAAATTAATAGAATTAAAAAATAAAATAGAAAGTAAATATGTTAGCTATGATGTTAATGATACTGGGGATATTATTTCACTATTTGAGATTGAACAAAGAAAAGATGAAAGAGGTGCAATTAATAATTTAGAAAATTATTTAGAAAACTTAATTATAAAATTAGGAATTGATGGAAAGAAATATGATGAATTATCAATATCTGCTATTTGTAAATTATTTTATAGAGCTGAGGATATAGATAAGGAAGATAATGTTCCGTTATTGGGTGCTAAACCTTTAACTGATTTTGTTGTTATATCATTTGGTTGTTATAAGGCAGTTGATGGTGATAGTGTATTTGATTCAGATCCAGAGGGAATATATAGTGGCTGTTATAATGAGTTTATTGTATCTTTTGGTGAGTTTAAAAGTATTTTAGTTGATAATGGTTTTGATATGAATTCGATTAAATCTTTTGCAGATGTGGAAAGATTTATAAATAATGGAAGAGTTCCAGTTGCTTTCTTTACAATGAAGTTTTCTAAGAATAAAGGTAAAATTAAAGAAAAAAGTTAGTTATATGTTCGAAGGGGGGGTAATTTGGTTATGAATGAATTATTTAATCAAATATCTAGTTTTGATAAATTGAAGTTAGCAGAAGCTCAAGAACTTTATAGAAAAACGATAAGTGTTAGTAATGATTTATTAAAGAAAGAGTATATGGATAAATTAATACTAGGTACACTTTATGTTGTATATAATTATATATCTAGAAATAATTTGGTAGTTTTATCAACACGTTTGTATGATATTGATGATATTATTAGTGCTTTTACAGAGGTATGGATACAAAAGATTTATAATGGAGAATTATTAAGTATTAGTAAATATTCAAATTTATTTACAACGACATTCTTTAATGAAGTTTATAAAAAATTAGGAGGTTCTGACTTCTTAATATGTGATTTATTTGGTTGTAGTGTTGATGAATTTGTAAATCTGTTTAATAATTACGTTGAATTAAGAAAAAGTAATGAAAAATTAAATTATGATTTACTTAGAGAAATGTTTTATGATTCTATTTGTCATTCTTTTGCAGAAGATATTTTATTATTATTTGAAAAGATGTATATAAACTTAAATATGGATACAAATGGTATTAATAAGACGACTATTAAGAATTATTTAAAGTTAATTATTGATATTAGTATATTTGATGATATAAGTGATAATATAGTAGATAGAAATGATATGGAAAGAGATATTATTAATGAGAGTGAACGCCAGGCATTTATTAGAGATGTTGATTTAGCAATGAAAGATGAAAGAGAAAAAGATATTATTTATCAAAGATATGGTTTAGGTGGTTGTGATACAAAAGGATATCGAGAAATTGGTAAACAATATGGTATTACAAAAGATAGAGTTAGGCAAATAGAAGTTCATGCTTTAAGAAAACTAAGATATCCATCACGTAAATTGGTAAGATATTATAAAGAAGGAGTGATTTTATGAGTAAATATAGTAAAGAATTAATTATTAGTTATATTAATGGTGATGATTTAGGAAATTATTCAGTAGATGAATTAGAAAATGATAAATATTTTATGATGAAGGTTATTGAATATTCAAATGATAAAGAAATGTATAATTTATGTTCAGATAGTGTTAAGAAAGATTATGATTTTGTTAAATATATGGTTTTAAAGTTTAAGAATGATATTAGTTTTATTAAGAATGTAGCAGATTATTTTTTGGATAATACAGATACTGATTATGAGAGAATAGAACTAGTTATTATTATGGAAGAATTAACAAAAGATATTAAATATAATGCTATTAGTGAAGCAATATATTCTAGTAAAAGAGTATTATTTGAATTAAGCAAGTTAAAAGATAAAGAAGTTGAAAGAAGTATTGGATATGGATTCTTATTAATATATGATTCTTATAATCATAGTGAAATAATTTTAAAGTATTATGCTAAAAAAATGATTGAAGAAATACTTAGTGAATGTGATTTAGAAAAAATATTACATGAAAGATTTAAGATGCCTGAAGATATAAATAGTAGTGGAATAAATAATTGTATGCTTAGTATTATTGAAAGATATGATTCGATGTTAGTATCATATGCTAGTGCTCATTTAGATGTATTAATATCTTTTAGAGAAAGAATAATTAAAATTCAAAAGAATTGGGATAGATATATTTCTATGGATGAGAGAAAAAAATATAAAGATATGTTAGATAAGATTTATAAATATATGGAAGAAGTTGATAGTATTTTTACTGAAACATTTTTGATATATTATATAGGTAAAAAACTTGGCATTATAGAAAAGATTAAGCAATATGATTGTATAAGTGATGAAATGTATGAATATATTGTTCAAGAACTTGATGATGATAGTGAAGACTTTGTTGATCAAACTTTAAAAACTAGTGTTGTTGATCGAACTTGTTATAATACAGTTTATAATATTATGACAACTTCATTATATGGAAATAGCAAACCTAAGGAAAGTACTGATGAGAAGAAAACTAATAGATGTAGAGTCTTAAAATTAGATTTAAATAGTAAGAAGGAAGAAGGAAATAAATAGTTGCAGTTAAATTATTTTACCTCATTTTAATAGAAGGTGGTAATTGGTGAGCAGATTAAAGATTAGACTAGAATTAAAGTATAGTTTTATAGGATTAGATGATTATCTTCTTTCGTTAAATGGAATTAATGATGTTAAGATAGATAATAATGATTCTAGTGTATATGTAGAATATGATAGTTTTGTAATGCCATTAAAGATATTGGAAAAAGAAATTTTATTGTATTTAGATTTAATTAAGATTCCTTCAATATTGGCTTTTGATAAATATATGAAAAATTGTAAGAAATATACTATTGTTATTAAAGATTTATGCTGTGAATATTGTTTAAAGAGTATGATAGAGGAATTGCTTATGATAGATGGTATTAACAGTGCATATACTAATTTTGATTATGTTATTAAAAATGATGTTAATATATTTATCACTTATGATGAAGAGATTGTTTCTATTGATATGATAAACAATATTAGTGATAGATTTAATTAGTATAAAATAAATAAACTAGGACAATGAGTTCTAGTTTTTATATATATTTTTTAACATAATAAAGGTGCTGTAAGGTTATATAAACAATATTTGAAGTTGTAGCAATTATTAAACCCCAGATACCTATTTTTAAATAACTTGTAGTAAATAAGAGAATTGTTCTTATGATTGAGCCGTATAGTGTACCTTTCATGGCAATCTTTGATTTACCCATTGCTTGGAGAGCTATTGTTAGGGGTGCTTGAATATAGTGTAAGATAAATACAGGTGCAACTATTCTAATATAATTACTTCCTAGGGTAGTATTATAGATAAGTTTTAGGAAGAATTCAGGGAATATCATTAAGATAATAGTAGCAGGTACTCCTACTAAGAGAGAAATAATAATAGCTTGTTTTAGTTTGCTTTTAGCATATGATTTTCTGTTGTTGTTATAATTATTAGATACTACAGGTAGGAGGGCATTAGATATAGCCATGGTAAAGAATGATGGTAATAATAAGATAGGATAGACATAACCATTAATAATACCATATTGATTAGTTATAAAGTCATTAGTATATCCTACTTGTAAGAGGACAAATGTTAAGATAATGGGTTCTAGAAAGTAGGTAATTGAGCCAATTAGTCGACTACCGGTTGTGGGAATACTTACGTTTAATATTTCTCGAAATATACCTTTATTATATTTAAAGTCTTCTACTTTTAGGTCTATTACTTTAGGGATAAAAAACATCATGGTAATAGTAGAAGACAATTCACTTACAATATTTATAAGAACTACTCCAACAATAGCAATAGTTAAATTAATAGTCATTAGTTTAGGAATAAGAGTTATAGTTAATATTAATCTTACTATTTGTTCGATAATATTAGACATAATATAGGGAAACATTCTTTCTTTACCAAAGAAGTATCCTTTAATAATATTAGAGATACAAATAAAAGGTAATGTTAAAGATATCGCCATAACAGGATAGTATAGAGTAGTATTATTAAGTAAGTATTTACTAATTAAGGGACTAATAATAATTAATATAAACATTAATATAAAGTTATATAATAAAGATACAGGAATAATAGATAGAATAATGTTCTTACTTCTTTTTTTATTTTCACTTATTAGTTTAGATATAGATATTGGTAATGAGAAGGTTGATAGAGTAATAAAGAGATTAAATGTTGGTAAGATTAACATATATAGTCCTATTCCTTTAGTAGTTATAGCTCTAGTTAGAAATATTCTAATAACCATACTTAATATTTTAGTTAATAGGCCTCCTATTAGGAGAATAATAGTGGATTTAATAAATTTACTTTTCATATAATAATATATGTTTAATATTTATGTAAAATGAAAAAGATGAGTTATATATGTTAGCCAGTGACTGGCATTTTTATATATAGTTTGGTTGTCTTCAGATGTATATTTTTTTCTTTAAATAGAGTTTTATGGTTAACAAAATGTTTATTTTATGTTATGATTTAGTTGGTAGGTGATTTAGATGGAATTAAGTAGACATGAACAAAGATATAAAGCAATGACAATATTATATCAAATTAAGTTGTATGAGACTAATAATATTGATTATGATATAGATAATATAATAGATTCACAAACTGAAGTTAAGAGTAAGTTTATTACTAATTTAGTACATGGTGTTGTAGAGAATATTAAAGAGATAGATGAGTGTGCTAATAAGTATTTAGAGAATTGGACAATAGATAGATTAGGGTTAACTGATCAAGCTATTTTAAGAATAGCTATCTATGAATTATTATATACTGATGTACCTAGTTTAGTTAGTATTGATGAAGCAGTAGAACTTGCTAAGAGTTATTCTGATGATAGTGTTTGTAAGATGATTAATGGGGTTCTTGATAAGGTTTATCATAGTAGGGTAGATAATGAACAATAACTATATAACTATTAGTGAATTAAATAGATATTTAAAGACTAAGTTTGAAAATGATACTAATTTAAGAATGGTATATTTAAAGGGGGAAATATCTAATTTTAAGGCACATACGAGGGGACATTATTATTTTACTTTAAAAGATGAAACTAGTAGATTAAATGCGGTTATGTTTTCTTATCATACAGGTAATTTAAAGTTTATGCCTTGTGATGGGATGAAGGTTTTAGTAGTAGGTAGAATTAGTGTTTATGAACAGACTGGTTCTTATCAGATATATGTTGAAAATATGGCAGAAGATGGTATTGGTAATTTATACGTTGCTTTTGAGAAGTTAAAGAAAGATTTAGCTAAAGAAGGATTATTTAATCCGGAGCATAAAAAAAGAATACCTAGAATGCCTAAGAAGATTGGAATAGTTACTGCTTCAACAGGAGCGGCTATTAGAGATATATTAACAACTATTAAGAGAAGATATCCTATATGTGAAACTATATTGTTTCCGGCTTTAGTACAGGGAAATGATGCTGCAGCAGATATAGTTAAGAAGATAGAGTTAGCTAATACTTATGATATAGATACTTTGATAGTTGGTCGTGGTGGTGGGTCTTTAGAGGACTTATGGCCATTTAATGAAGAGATAGTTGCTAGAGCAATATATAATTCAAAAGTACCAGTTATTAGTGCGGTAGGACATGAAATAGACTTTACAATTGCAGACTTTGTAGCAGATTTAAGAGCTCCAACACCAACAGCGGCAGCAGAGTTAGCAGTACCGGATACTAGTACAATATTAAATTATCTAGAAACTGCTAAAGGAAGAAGTTATCAAGCTATTAATAATACTATTAATAATTATCAAACAAGAATAAATAATGTAGCAAATAGTTATATATTAAAGAAACCTACAGCAATGTATGAGATATTAGAACAAAAATTAGATAATTTAATAGATAAATTAAATAAAGAGATTAATATAGTTATTGATAATAATAAGGTTAGATTATTTAAGAGTAGTAATTCTTATATATTAACTAATCCTAGTATGTTATATAAGTTTAAAGAACAGGCTTTGTTAGGATTAACTGAAAAGTTAGAAGTATTAAATCCGATTAGTACTTTAAATAGAGGATATGGTATTGTTAAGAAAGATAATGTAGTAGTATCTAGTATAGCTAATGTTAAAGATAATGATGATATAGTTATTAATCTAAGAGATGGTAATATATATTCTAAGGTAGTAAAGGTGAGTGAAAATTAATGGATAAGAAAAAAGATAAAGATATAAGTTTTGAAGATAAAATAAAAGAATTAGAGAGTATTGTTAAAGAATTAGAGTCTGGAGAAGTTAATTTAGATGATGCAATTAATAAATATACTAAGGCTATGGAATTAGTAAAAGATTGTAATAATAAATTAACTGAAGTATCTGATAAAGTAAATAAGATTTTAGCAGATAATGGAGAACTTAAAGATTTTAATGTTGATGAAAGTGCTGAATAGATTCTACTATGGTAGGATCTTTTTTTGTAAACTTTTGTAAAAAAAGAAGTAATTTCAAAATATTTCTTGAATATTAATATTAGAAGAAATGTTGTATATGCAAGAAAAAGAAATTATAAGAATAATTGAATATTTGAAAAAATACAAGGTAGAAACAAATAGAATAGAGGCCAAATCAGCAATAAATGGTTTTCCCAAAAAATGTTATGATACTATTTCAAGCTTTTCAAACAAACGTGGTTGTATTATAATATTTGGCATTAGTGAAGAAAAAGATTTTAGTGTTGAAGGAGTATATGATCTAAATGATTTACAAAAACAAGTTTCTTCATTGTGTAGTGATTCAATGGAACCTGCAGTTAGAGCGGATATTATGCCTTTGGAATATAATGGCAAGAAAATATTGGCAGTTAAGATTGATGAAATGCCGCAAAATAAAAAACCATGTTTTTATAAAAGAAAAGGCATGAGAAATGGTTCATATACGAGAATTGGCGATAGAGATGAGTTGATGACTGATTATGAGATTTATGCATTACAAAGCTATAATGATCATATTTATGAAGATACTAGGCCTACTAAACGTGCTAATATTAAAGATTTAAATAGAATAGAATTAGTAAAGTTTATTAATGAAATAAAAATTAATAAACCCCATTTTGCTAAAAATAGTTTTGAAAGAAGTTTAAAACTATGTGGAATAATTGATAGTAGTAGTGAACAAACTTATCCAACTTTAGCAGGAACTTTAATATTTGGTAATTATCCCCAGGCATTTTATCCCCAACTTTTTATTGCGTGTGTTGTTGTCCCAGGGGTAGAATTAGGTGAAATAGGTAAATTTGGTGAAAGATTTATTGACAATAAAAGAATTGAAGGTACAATTGAACAAATGTTGGAAGAGACACTAAGTTTTCTTCAGAGAAATATGAAATCAAAAGTTATTATTAATGATGATGGTAAAAGAATAAATCGTACAGAATATCCAATAGAAGCTCTAAGGGAAGCAGTTGCTAATTCACTGATACATAGAGATTATAGTATACAAACAGAAAATGCTTATATATCAGTTTATATGTATGCTAATAGAATTGAAATAATAAATCCTGGTATTTTATATGGTACTAATAAAATAGAAAAGTTAGGTACTATTACATCTATGGAATCCAGAAATCCTACTATTGTTAGAATATTAGAAGAAAAAGGTGCTGTAATTGAAAACAGGCATTCAGGGATTCCTACAATGATAAGAGAAATGAAAAAATATGGATTACCAGAACCAGAATTTTATGAAGAAAGAAATAGCTTTAAAGTTGTTTTTAGAAATAATTTACAAAATTCTACTATTCATAGCAACTCACAAAACAGTAATTGTGGAACAAAATGTGAAACAAAGGATTCACAAAACAGTAATTGTGAAACAAAATGTGAAACAAACGATTCACAAAATGGTAATTGTGAAACAAAATGTGAAACAAACGATTCACAAAATGGTAATTGTGGAACAAAATGTGAAACAAGCGATTCACAATTAACAATTAATTTAAGAATTAAAGTTTTAAAATATTGTAAAGAACCAAGAACTACAAAAGAAATAATGGAGTATTTAAATATAACTTCAAAAAGATATGTTGCATATAGTATTATTAAACCTTTAATTAGTGCTGGCAAACTTGAGTACACTAATAAAAATAGTATAAATGCTAGGAATCAAAAGTATAAATCATTATAGACATTAAGTATCATTTTGGAAAAATGTGAAAAAATAGGGTAAAAACAGTTGGAAAAATGTGATAATTGAGTACTAAAAAGTATGGAAAATGTGAGAGTGTAAAAAACTTTGTGTAAAGTTACCAATCCATGGTAATAAAGATATTTGAGATTGATTATATCAGTCTCTTTTTGTTACCATAATAATAACATAAATTGAATAATTTTCAAAGATCAATTTAATCGTTCAGGATATAAAATATTAAGTTCATTATAAATCATATCCCAATTAGGGTATCTAGCAGTCCATTTTTTCTCTACATTTTTAGTAGCTAAAAATAAGCATTTCATTAAAGAATTATCACTAGTAAATACACCTTTAGTCTTAGTATATTTTCGATAAGAACGATTTAAACTTTCAATAGCATTAGTTGTATACATTATTCTTCTCAATTCTTTAGAATAATTGAATAAAGTACAAATTGCTTCCCAATTATCTTCCCAAACTTTTAAACTTGTTGGATAAATGGAATTCCATTTATCTTTTACTTTTTCTAAATTTTCTCGTGCCTCCTTTTCATTATTTGATTTATATATAGTTCTTAAATCATTACAAAATTCTTTTAAATGTTTATAAGAAACAAATTTAACTGAGTTTCTAATCAAATGAACAATACATCTTTGTTGCATAGCATTTGGATAAACTGCTTTAATTGCTTCATTTATACCTTTTAATCCATCAGAGCATATAATTAATATATCTTTGACCCCACGATTCTTTAATTCATTTAAGGTTCCTAACCAATATTTAGCTGACTCATTTTCTCCAATCCATATTCCTAGCACTTCCTTAAATCCTTCTGTTGTAATCCCAAGAATGACATAAGCTGCTTTTTTAACTATAACATTTTCTTGTTTAACATTAAAATGTACTGCATCAATAAAGACAATTGGATAAACTTCTTTTAACGGTCTCTTTTGCCATTCCTCTATTTCTTCTAAAACAGCATCAGTAATATTGCTAATCATTGTAGCAGATAATTGAACTCCATAAATATCTTCGATAGAGTCACTTATTTCTCTAGTAGATAAACCTTTACCATAGAGATTTATAACTTTCTCTTCAATTCCGGAAATATCTCTTTTATTTTTAGGAACAATTTGTGGTTCAAATTCTGCATTTCTATCTCTAGGAATAGATAAATCAAATTCACCAAATTGACTTTTTACTTTTTTAGAAGAATAGCCATTTCTATAGTTTGATTTTTCTATTTTGTTATCACTTTTTTCATATCCCATAGATGAATCAAATTCAGCATTCATCATAGTTTGAATAGTATCTTTAAACATATCTTTTAATGCATAAGCAATATCATTTGCATTTTTAATATCATAATTTTCTAATAAATATTTAACAACTTCATTATTTTTATTTTCTTTCATACAAAAATCCTTTCTTGGTTATATATTTCTATATTACCATAGAAAGGATTAATCTTTACACAAAATTATTTACATACTCAAAAATGTGAGATGTTATAATTTTACCTTAATACCTTTAGATAATATTTCTTTAACAATATTACCGTATAATACTTCTTCTACTTCTAGTAAGTTTATATTATTATTTTTAGGTAGGATGTAATAGTTATTTTTATAATAATATATAGTGTTATTATTATTTAAGTAATTATTATTAGTTTTATAAAGAAAGATACTATCTATAGTTATATTGATTTTTAGGTCAATATAACTATTTTCTTTTATTTTATTAAATTCTATTATCATGCCATATATGTCATTAGTATAAATATTTATTTGGTAATTACCGGATATATTATTATTCTTAATTATTTTTTTAATAATTAATTTAATTAAAGTATAGATATCATCTATATCATAGATATCTATATCTTTTATTTCTTCCTTATATATTTTAATTAAATAGTCATTACCAAATTTACTAATGTTCATTACATTCACCTATGATAATGTATGTAAAATAATTTTTTTTGTTAAATCACTTGATATATATTTGTAGTTTTGATAAAATTATTAATAGATAGGATAGGGTGAAATAGAATGGAAGGAAGAAATAAAAAGTTATTATTATCACTACTTGTTTTAGTGTTATTAGTGTCTATTGGTAAAGAAACTTATGCTTTGTTTACTAATGAAGTGAGCTCTATTGTACAAAGTTATGGAACAGGTACATTAAAGTTAAGTTATAGTAATACTAGTATTAATTTAGATAATGCTTATCCAATGACTGATACAGATGGTATGAATCAAAGTGATAATACTATTACTATAACAAATATTGGTACTTTAGCATATAAGTTTAATGTTATATTAGATCCTTCTAGTGATAGTACTATTAGTAGTGATTTAATTAGAGTATCTATGGATGGGGAGAATCCTGCTACTTTATCATCTGATGGTAATATTATTATTAGAGATGTTATATTAAATCCTGGTTCTTCTAGAACATTTACTATAAAATTATGGATAAATAGTAATACTAGTTCATCTGATATTTTAAATAAAAAGTTTTCTGCTAGTTTAACTTCTACTGGTATTGCTGTTAAGAATATGGAAGATAGTGATGGTACTGTACTTATTGGTGAGTATACAGGACCTTTATATGATTATATTAAAAACAGAGCAGATACTACTACTCAAATAGACTTTAGTCAAACATCTGAAGAATCTAATACCAATGGTATTTATACAACAACCAATACTGATAGTGGTAATCCAGTATATTATTATCGTGGTAATGTTAATAATCATTTATTATTTGCTAATTATTGTTGGAGAATAGTAAGAACAACGGAAACAGGTGGAGTAAAGCTTATTTATGATGGAGTACCAACTGATGGACAATGTAATAATACAGGATGGGATGCTACAGTATTGGGTTCAACATTTAATACTAATTCTGATGATAATGCATATGTAGGATATATGTATGGAACTGCTGGATCAAGTACATATGCAAGTACCCATGCCAATACTAATGACTCAAAAATAAAAGAATTAATAGATGATTATTGGTATAAAAATAATATGACAAGCTATACATCACAGTTGGAAGACACAGTATGGTGTAATGATAGAAGTATAGTAACAGACTTAGCAAATTCAAATGGTGGAAGTTTTAGTGATTATACAACATTAGGATATGGAACAAATAAAACACTATATGGTCCAGCATCTAGAGTAGGAGATAATGTATCAAATCCAACACCAACATTAAAATGTGCTCAAGATAATGATAAGTTTACAGTAGATGTAAGTAATGGTAATGGTGCATTGACATATCCGGTTGGGTTAATAACTGCTGATGAAATGGCATATGCTGGTGGTGTCTTTGATTCATCAAATAATTCATTTTACTTATATATAGGTCAATATTATTGGACTTTGTCTCCGTCTGATTTCTACACCTCGGGTGCTCGCGAGTTCTCCTTGACTTCTTCGGGCAGGTTGGACAATAACCGCGTCTATGTCTCTAATGGGGTGCGCCCATCAGTTTCACTTAAACAAGGAATAGAAGTAACAGGCGGTTCTGGTACTTCTACAGACCCATTTGTAATTGCTAAACCATCTTTATATGATTATATAAAAAGCAATGCTGATACTACTACTACTATAGATTTTAGTAAAACATCTGAAGCAAGTAGTACTAATGGTATTTATACAGCAACAAATACTGATAGTGGTAATCCTGTATATTACTATCGTGGTAATGTAGATAATCATGTATTATTTGCCAATTATTGTTGGAGAATAGTAAGAACAACTGAGACAGGTGGAGTTAAATTAATATATGATGGAGTACCATCAAATGGACAGTGTAATAATACTGGTGGTAATTCTACAATAGGAGGTTCTAATTTTAATGCAAACTATAATAATGCTAAATATGTAGGATATATGTATGGAAGTAGTATTGATGATACGTCAAATACTGATGATTCAACAATAAAGGCAACAATAGATAATTGGTATAAAACTAATATGACAAGTTATACATCTCAATTAGAAGATACAGTATTTTGTAATGATCGAAGTTATACAACAAGTTCATATTTTGGAGCATATACAAGATTGAACACGAATAAAACACCGACATTAAAATGTCAAAATACAAAAGACAATTTTACTGTAAATGCAAGTAATGGTAATGGAGTATTAACATATCCGGTTGGGTTAATAACTGCAGATGAAATGGCTTATGCTGGAGGAGTATATAATACAGCCAATAATTCATTTTACTTATATATAGGTTTAGAATATTGGACTTTGTCTCCGTCTGCCTTCTACTTAATGAGTGCAAGAGAGTTAATCTTGGACTCTAAGGGCATCTTGGTCGACTCCAGCGTCTCCGCTCTTGGCTTGTATCATGCGCGTCCAGTTGTTTCACTTCAACCGGGGATAAGGATGACAGGAGGATCAGGGACTGCTACAGATCCGTTTGTGATTGGATAGAACTTGGAAGAAAATTAGTTCTATCCCCTGCGTATGACTTGATGAATGCCTTGAAAACCCTTTCAAGGCCAATAAAAAAGATAATCTTAATATGAAGTCAGGCGACTGAATAGGAGCCGGTTGGGTTTTGACTAAAAATTATGAATTATCTAGAGTTGGTGGTGGTAAATTATGTTTAAAGTATTACTTTTAGATAATGTTATGAATATATGGCCTATGATAGTACTTATTACTGTTATAGTGTCTTCTTTTAGGATAGCTTATTTAATAAAATATAATAAGAAGTTTGTGTTTCATAGGGAATTATTAGCATTAATATTTATGATATATATATTATGTTTATATTATGTTGTTACTTATCAGGATGTTAATTATGGTGGGGTTAATTTAGTGCCTTTTAAAGAAATGTTTAGGTATAGTTTTGGTAGTCCTAAGTTTGTTAAGAATGTAGTTGGTAATATACTTATGTTTTTACCTTTTGGGTTCTTTGTTTCTTATTATTTAAAGGCTAATAAAGTTGGTTATCCTCTTGTACTAACTTTAATAGTTAGTTTAACTATTGAGTTAGTACAATTAAAAATTGGTAGAGTATTTGACATAGATGATGTTATTTTAAATGTTATTGGTGGTTTTTGTGGGTTCTTAATTTATGTTGCTTTGTCGGCAATAGAGAGCAGGCTTCCTAAATTTATGAAGAGAGATTCGTTTATTAACTTTATTTTTATCTTAATATTGTGTATAATACTTATATATTCATTCAATATTGATGTTATTGGATGGTTTAGATAGGAGATATATATGTTTGAGATATTTAATAATACTAATAATGATATTAATACTAGTGAGTTAGAAGATTATATTAAATATGTAGTTAAGGAATTAGATATAGAGAATGCTGTATTTAATATAATATTTATTGATAATGAAGAAATAAGAAAGATAAATCGTGAGTATCGTAATGTAGATAGAGAGACTGATGTTATTAGTTTTGCTCTTGAAGATAATATGGATGTTGTTTATGAAGATTTTAGACTTTTAGGGGATATTTATATATCTTACGAGAAGGCTATAGAACAAGCAGAGTTATATAATCATTCAGTTAAGAGAGAAGTATTTTTCTTAGCGACTCATGGTATTTTACATCTTCTTGGATATGATCATATGGAAGAAGAAGATGAAAAGGTTATGTTTGGTAAACAAAATGAGTTACTAGATGGTTATGGTATTACAAGAGAGTCTAAGTAAAAACGTATTTTTGAATTATATGTTAAAAAATGAAAAATTTTTAACATGTTTTTTGAATATGTTAAAATAAACTCGGAGAGTCAATTTAAATAAATTGATTCTTTTTGATTGCCAATTAGTTTGATTTATGCTATCATTATAGTAGTTAGATAGGAGCATTTGGTATGAAAAAGATTAAAAAGATTCCTTTAAAATATTTAATACTAGTTGTTACTTTAATAGTTGGTTTAATAGGGGTAGGTATATATACTACTTATTCTTATTATAGTTATAATTATTCAGTTAATAATGTTGTTAAAATTAATACTATCAATACTATTGATAAAGTAATTACTTTGGATGAGGGACATGTTGTTGGTGTTCTTCCAGGGGAAAGTGTTAGTATAGAATTAAATATTACTAATTCAACTTCTAAAACATTAAATTATGCTTGTTGGTATGAATTAATTGATGGTAGTCTTGACAGTGTTAGAGCTACTCAAAATGCTGCTACTAGTGGAACAATTAGTGCTAGTGAAACTATTAATAGGATGGTTTATATATATAATGATGGTACTAGTGAAGTAGTGTTAAATGTTGGAGCATCTGGTACAGAGGATAATAATTTATCTTTACCTAGTACGAAGAATTTAATTACTACGATAGAGTAATATTTTTCATGTTATTAATAATGGAGGATGGATATGAAAGATAAAATATTAGAACGTTTAAATAGTAAAAAGAATTTATCTTTAACTATTATCGAGATAAATGATTTGTTGAAGTTAAAAACGCCGGAAGAGTTAAGAGAGTTAAATGATATTTTAGATGAGATGTGTAGTGATGGAGAGATATATTATAGTGAAAAGAAAAAGAGATATACACTTATTACTAATACACATTATTTAAAGGGTAAGATTATAGTAAATACTAAAGGATATGGCTTTGTTATTATTGGAGAAGGTCATGATGATGTATATATTAATGCTAAAAACTTATTAGATGCTAGAGATAGTGATATTGTTTTAATAGAAGTTATTGATAAGAGAAGTAATGAGGGTAAAGTAATTAAGGTATTAAAACGTGATGAGTCAAATATTGTTGGAGAGTTTTATACAGAGAATGGTAAGAACTTTGTTAAATCTGATCAAAGAAATGGTAAGATAATAGAGATTCCTAATGGTCATACAATGAATGCTGTACCAGGTCATAAAGTAGTAGTAATGCCTTTTAAAGATAATACTTATTTAGGAGAGGTTATAGCTATCATTGGTCATAAGAATGATATTGGAGTAGATATTTTGTCATATGCTTATCAATATGGTTTTGATCCTAAGTATTCTGATGAAGAAATGAAAGAAGTAAATAGTTTACCTAGTGAAGTATTAGTAAGAGACTTGAGTGGTCGTATTGATTTAAGACGCGAACTTATATTTACTATTGATGGTGATGATACTAAAGATATTGATGATGCGGTATCACTTAAGAAACTAGACAATGGTTTATATGAATTAGGTGTTCATATAGCAGATGTTAGTTATTATGTTAAACAGGATGGAGAGATAGATAAAGATGCCTTTAAAAGAGGTACTAGTGTTTACTTAGTTGATAGAGTTATTCCAATGCTTCCTCATCAATTATCTAATGGTATATGTTCATTAAATCCTAATACTAATAGATTAGCTTTATCTTGTGTTATGAAAATTAATAATAAAGGTGAAGTAGTAGATTATCGTATTTTTGAAAGTGTTATATGTTCAAAAAAACAAATGACATATAATAATGTTAACAAGATATTAGAAGAAAATACTATTCCAGAAGGATATGAAGATTTTGCTGATAACTTAAAGTTAATGAAAGAGTTATCAGACATTCTTAGAAGTAAGATGGTTAGACGAGGATACTTAGAGTTTGATAGTCCGGAAGCTAAAATCTTAGTTAACGAAAAATGCGAACCAATAGATATTGTCTTACGTAGTCAACGTACCGGAGAGAAATTAATTGAAAACTTCATGATAGTGGCTAATGAAACAGTAGCTGGCTTTGTTGAAGATATGGATTTACCGGGTATATATCGTGTTCATGATAAACCTAATCCTGAAAAGTTAAAGACATTTATTAGATTCTTATCTTTAAAGGGATATAGTTTTAATATGGATGTTAATAAGATAAAGAATTATAGTTATCAAAAGATGTTAGACATGTTTAAAGATAAAGAAGAAGGCAGTATTTTAAGTAGTTTAGCTATTCAAACAATGGCTAAGGCAAAATACTCTAATGTTAATATTGGACACTTTGGCTTAGGCAGTAAGAGATACTCACATTTTACATCTCCAATTAGAAGATATCCAGACTTAACATTACATAGATTAGTTAAAGATTATTTAAAAAAGTATTCTACTAAAACAATATCTAAATGGGAGAAGTTATTACCGGTTATTGCTGATCATTCTTCTATTAAAGAACAAGACTCAATAAATTGTGAACGTGATGTAGAAAAAATGAAGAAAGCACAATATATGGAAGGACATATTGGTGAAGTATTTAAAGGTGTTGTTAGTGGAGTTTGTGAATTTGGTATATTTGTTCAACTAGAAAATACTGTTGAAGGTTTAGTTAAAGTAGAAGATATAAAAGGGGATTATTATGTTTATGATAAAGAACTAGGTATTATGGTTGGCAAGAACAGTAAGAATAGATATATGTTTGGTGATGTAGTTACTGTCGAAGTTATTAATGCTTCTCGTGAGACTAGTATGGTTGATTTTAAGATAGTAAAGGATGTAGATTATGGCGAGAAAAAGAAAAAGTAATACAAATGGTAATAAAGCATTTATTGTTATATTTTTGCTTGCTATAGTTATAGTAGGGGCAGGATTTTTTGTAAAATATTTAGCTGATCATCAAGATATACATAATAATATTATTAATAATAAACCTGATGATAAACCAAAAGAAGAAGATTATTCATTATCGTTAGTTATGGTAGGAGATAATTTAATTCATGGAGCAGTATTTAACTATGCTCAGAAGTTGGCTAATTATAATGGTTATGATTTTAAACCAATAGTTAGTTATATTAAAGATTATGTTAGTAATTATGATTTAGCATACTATAATCAAGAAACAATACTTGGAGGTGGCGCTAGTCATTATCCGAGATTTAATTCACCATATGAAGTAGGAGATGCCATGATTGATGCGGGATTCAATATGGTAAGTCTTGCTACTAATCATACAATGGATGCTGGAAGAAATGGTGTTGAAAACTCTTGCAAGTATTGGAAAGAACATAGTGATATTTTAGCAGTTGGTAGTTATTGCAGTGAAGAAGATAGAAATGAAGTAATTATTAAAGAAAAGAATAATATTAAATATGCTTTATTAAATTATACTTATGGAACAAATGGACTTCCTACTTATGAAGACTATTATGTTAATGTATGGCCAACTAGTTCTGATGAGGAATATGAAAGTTATAAAGAAGTAGTTAAAAATGATATTGAAAAAGTCCGCGATAAAGTAGATGTCTTAATAGTAGCAATGCATTGGGGTGTTGAATATACGCATACACCAACTAATTATCAAAAAGATGCTGCTAAGTATTTAGAATCTTTAGGAGTAGATATTATTATAGGTACACATCCTCATGTTATAGAACCTGTTGAATATATTAATGATACAGTAGTATTCTATTCACTTGGTAATTTCTTATCAGCACAATATAGTGATATTAATGCAGCAGCAGGGGATTATAGTTGCCCTGATTATAAATGTGTAATTGGACTTATGAGTAGTCTAACTATTAATAAGAAAGTAGTTGGAGATGATGTTAGTATTACTGTTGATAATGTTAAGAATGATTTAATTTATACTTATTATAATAATAGATATAGTAATTTTAAAGTAATACCTTTTAGTAATCCGGATATTAGAGAATATTTACCAGATAGTGAAAGAGTGTACAACAAGTATAAAGAAGTCGTTCAAAGTATGGATAGTAATATTGAAGTAGTACCAATGGGGTAGATAAGATGAAGAAGTTAAGTTATGTATTTATAATTATTTTATTAGTAGTGGGGATAGTTTTTATTAATCATGGTGGTTCATTAAATAATAACAGTGTTCACGATGATATTAATGTTAAAGAAGGTAGTAATACTAAAAATAAAGAATATAAATTATCTCTATTAATGGTTGGTGATATGCTTATTCATGATTATATATATGAAGAAGCAGAAGAGAACGCTAAGGGGAATGGTTATGATTTTAAACCAATGATAACAGAAATAAAAAATATTGCCAAAGATTATGATTTAGCTTATTATAACCAAGAAACAATTTTAGGAGGTTCTGATATAGGAGTATCGTCTTATCCGGCTTTTAATTCACCATATGAAGTTGGGGATGCGATGATAGATGCTGGTTTTAACATGGTTAGTTTAGCTACTAACCATACCCTTGATAGAGGTAGTAAAGCAGTAGAAAACTCTTGTAAGTATTGGAAAGAACATAGTGATGTGTTAGCAGTTGGTAGTTATTGTAGCGAAGAAGATAGAGACGCAGTAGTTATCAAAGAAAAAAATAATATCAAATATGCTTTATTAAATTATACTTATGGCACAAATGGTATTAGTGTACCTAATGGAAAAGAATACTATGTAAATATTTGGCCAACAAGTTCTAAAAGTGGTTATGAAAACTATAAAGAAGTAGTTAAAAGTGATATAGAAAAATTAAGAGATAAAGTAGATGTCTTAATGGTGGCTATGCATTTTGGTGAGGAATATAATTTTGATAAAACTACTTATCAAGAAGATGCTGCAGAGTATTTAGCTTCTTTAGGAGTGGATATTGTTATTGGAACACACTCTCATGTAGTAGGACCTATTGAACATATAGGAGACACTTTAGTCATATATTCACTTGGTAATTTCTTATCTGCCCATAGTGTTAAAGATATATCTAATAGAATTGGGTTAATGTCTTCAGTTAAAATTACTAAGGTAATTGAAGATGATAAGGTGGACATTAAGATAAATAATGATTATAATGAATTATTGTATACTTATTATGATGATTATACTGACTTTAGAGTTATACCTTTTAGTAAGTTAAATGATGATTTATTAAAAAATTATCAAAGTATTCACGATAAATATGCAAGTTATGTGACAAAGTATGATGAGACTGTAGTAGTTAAATAGGGTGGTTATATGGAAATAGTTAATAGAAAAGCAAGACACGATTATGATATTATTAGTACTTATGAAGCGGGAATAGTTTTAACAGGTACAGAAATTAAGTCTATTAGAAATGGCAAGATGAATATTAGAGATAGTTATGTTATCATTAAAAATGGTGAAGCATATTTACTTAATAGCCATATTGCTAGTTATGAACAAGGAAATAGATTCAATCATGAAGAAA
>OLHG01000744.1_pt1 | contig 22323 bp, 22 predicted proteins | sample 1605971 | NCBI WGS metagenome assembly OLHG01 (sample SAMN03283289) | human gut metagenome | biome: human-associated habitat; material: feces | host: Homo sapiens | place: Peru | collected 2012 | reverse complement strand
CAAGCGAAGAATTTTTAAATAAATTAAATGAAGATACAAAAGATTGGCAAGGAACGGAGATGCCAACAAACTATTCAATAAATTTAGGTGAAGGGAAAGCAAACTATACAATAGATTATAGTACATATAAAGCAAGAATAATTACAGCAAGTGAAGTCGCTCAAATTACAAATAATACATCTTGGGATGAAACAACATCAACAAATTGGTATTATTTAGATACAAATACGAAAGAAAAAAGTACAATAGGATTTAGATATGGATGGTTATATGACAGAACAAATGTTTCTTGTAAAGATAATGGTTGTTTAAATAATGCTGATTCTTCAATGACAGGGTATGGCTATTGGACAGTTTCCTCTCATGTTGGGCATACTAATGCTGCATGGCTTATGTCTTCTTTTGGCAACGTTAGTGGCAGTGGCATCGCCAGTTCTGACTATTATGGAATTCGCCCAGTAATAGAAGTTTTAAAATCAAAGTTATAGAAAATATATATAAAATAAATAATTGACCTTAATTATTATTTGTGATATAATCTCATTAAAGCGAGGATAAAAGAGTAGTAATGTATCCGTGATTTAAAGAGAGTTAGTGGTAGGTGTAAACTAATAATTAAGATACATGAATTCACTTTTTAGCATTATAAACCAAAATTTATAACGTAACTAGGCGTTAACTAGTAGAGTGCATAATACTATTATGAAATAGGGTGGTACCGTGGATAATTTCACCCCTATATTTATAATAGTTTTTTTATTGGGAGGTATTTATGAAAGAAAAAGTAGAAATTTTGTGTAAAGAAATAAATGAAAAAGTTAATTCAATACAAAGTATAAAAGAATTAAATGATTTAAAACAAGAATATATGGGTAAAAAAGGTATAATTACAGAACTTCAAAGTGGTATTAAAGAAGCTACTGATAAAAAAGAATATGGAATGCAAGTAAATACAGTAAGGAATTCTTTTAATGAGTCATATGATTCTAAGTTAAAAGAGTTAAAAGAAGAAGAAATAAATAAACGTTTAGAGAGTGAAAAAATAGATATAAGTCTTCCATCTACTAAAATAAATTTAGGAGCTCCTAATATACTTGAAAAAGTAGTAGAGGAAGTAGAAGAACTTTTAATGTCTATGGGATATGATGTAGTTGATGGGCCAGAAATAGAAGAAGATAAGTTTAATTTTGAATTGTTAAATATACCAAAAGGTCATCCAGCACGTGATGCTCAAGATACTTTTTATATTGAAGATGAAAAAATTCTTTTAAGAAGTCAAACATCTCCTGTACAAGCCCGTACTATGTTAAAAGGTGAAGGAAAGACTCCAATTAGAATGATTTGTCCAGGTAAAACTTATAGAAGAGATGATGATGATGCTACTCATTCACATCAATTTATGCAAATAGAAGGATTACTTGTTGATAAAAATATTAGTTTATCTGATTTAAAAGGAACTTTTGATGAGATTGCTAAAAAATTATTTGGTAATGATATTCAAACTAGGTTTAGACCAAGTTATTATCAATTTACAGAACCATCAGTAGAAACTGATATTAGTTGTTTTAATTGTCATGGAAAAGGATGTAATATCTGTAAAAATACTGGATGGATTACTGTAAGTGGAGCAGGAATGGTTCATCCCAATGTACTTAAAAACTGTGGATATGACCCAAAAGAATGGACTGGTTTTGCATTTGGATTTGGTGCTGAAAGACTTGCTATGTTAAAGTATGGAATAAACGATATAAGAACATTCTATCAAACTGATTTAAGAGAGTTAAAAACTTTTGATAGAAAGGATGTGGAATAATGATTAGTTTAAATTGGGTAAAAGATTATATAAATATAGAAGATCAAAATTTAAAAGAATTAGCTGTTAAAATTACTAAAGCAGGAGTTAACGTAGAAAAGGTTATTACAAATCATATAGATAATTTAGTAATAGGTGAAGTAATATCTTGTGTTGATCATCCTGATAGTGATCATCTGCACGTATGTAAAGTAAATGTAGGAGATAGTGTTAAGCAAATTGTATGTGGTGCAGGTAATGTAAGAGAAGGTATAAAAGTTATAGTAGCTCTTCCAGGCGCAGTTCTTCCAGGTGATTTTGAAATAAAAGCAGGTAAAATTAGAGGAGAAGAATCTAATGGTATGATATGTGCTTTATTTGAACTTGGATTAGAAGAAAAAACAGAAGAAAACTATAATAGAGGTATAGAAGAATTACCAGAGTCTGCTCCTGTTGGGGAAGATCCTCTAAAATATTTAGAACTTGATGATACTTTATATGAATTAGATGTTCATAAACATAGAAATAATGATTGTTATTATCACATAGGTTTTGCTTATGAAATTGCTGCTATATTAAATAGAAAAGTAACACTACCAGAAGCTAATTACAGTGAAATTAAAGATAATATTAATGACCATTTTAAACTTGATGTAGAAACTAATAAGTGTCCATATTATTTAGCTAAAATGGTAAGTGATGTAGAAATAAAAGAGTCTCCAGAATTTATTAAAAAAAGACTTATATCAGCAGGTATGAGACCTATAAACAATGTTGTTGATATATCTAATTATGTAATGCTTGAATATGGACAACCAATGCATTTCTTTGATAAAGATAAATTAGGAGATAAAATAGTAGTAAGAGATGCTTTAGATAAAGAAGAAATTACTACATTGGATGGAAAGATGAGAGTTCTTTCTAGTAATGATATAGTAATAACTGATGGATCAAAACCAGTATGTATAGCAGGTGTTATGGGTGGATTTAATACAGAGGTAGACACCAATACTAAAAATATATTAATAGAAAGTGCAATATTCGATGCTGTTAGTATTAGATATACGGCAAGTACACTTAATTTGAGAAGTGAAGCATCTATTAGATATGGAAAAGGTCTAAATTATGAATATACTAAAAATGCTATAGATAGAGCTTGCTATTTATTAGAAAAGTATGCAAATGCAAAAGTTTTAACAGGAATGGTAGTTCATGATACTTTAGAAAAGAAAGAAAAAGTTGTTAAGTTTAAAGCTTGTGATATAAATAAACTTTTAGGTATTACTATAAGTACGGATGATATGAAAGTAGAACTTGGAAGACTTGATTTTGATTATAAATTAGATGGCGAAGACTTTACTGTTACTATACCAAATAGAAGACTTGATATAGATCCTAATGTAAATGATATAGCTGAGGAAATAGGGAGACTTTATGGTTATCATAATCTAGTTTCAACATTACCTAGTATACCAGTTAAAAAAGGAGAATATATAGGTGATGTAAAATATAGAAAGACTATTTCAAAAAGACTTAGAACTTTAGGTCTTAATGAATGCAAAACATATACATTAACTAGCGCTGATATGGCTAAGTTATTTAAATATGATAATAAAGAACAAATATCTCTACCAAATCCTATGAGTTATGATAAGTCAGTTATAAGAACATCAATATTACCATCATTATTAAATACATATAATTACAATAAAGCTCGTAAAGTAAATGATGTAAATATATATGAAATAAGTAAAACTTATGATAAAAATTATGTAGAAGATACAAAAGTAGCGCTTCTAATGAAAGGTAATTATATAAATAATGTATGGCAAAATAATGTTATAAAAGTAGATTTTTATTTAATAAAAGGAATAATAGAAAATGTATTAGATTATTTAGGATTTAAAAATAGATATACATTCACTGTAGATAGTATACCTAGTATGCATCCTGGTATGAGTGCTTTAATTCTTTTAGATAGAGAACCTATAGGTATTATTGGTAGAATACATCCAGAAGTAGAAAAAGACGAAATATATGTAGCTGAATTTTCTATGACTAAATTACTTTCTAAGAGTATCAAACCAATAAAATATAAAGAAGCTAATAGATATCCAGGTATATCAAAAGATGTAGCATTCGTAGTAGATAAAAATATAACAAATAAAGAAATAGAGGATGTTATAAAAAAATCAGGTGGAAGACTTTTAAATAGTATAGATGTATTTGATATATATACTGGAGATAAAGTTTTAGAGAATGAAAAATCTATAGCTTATAATTTAAAATTTGAAGATTCTACTAGAACTTTAACTGAAGAAGAAGTAATGACTGTATTTAACAAAATTATTTTTGATGTGGAAAGTAAATTGAGTGCTAAAGTAAGAAATGGAGAATAAATACATTGACTACAAGTAAAAAATAATATATAATTTAGATAGTAAAGGATAGTGGTTGTATGAAAAGTACTCTAAACAAAATGAATAAAAATAACGTCTGGGGGGGGGGTATCTAGAAATACAATAACACTATTAGAATATAAAAAACACAAAGACTAGGGAGTAATCTCTAGGTTTCTTTGTATTTTTTTTCATACCTTTACAAAAATAAACCAAAATAAAGAAAGAGGAAATTTATGAAAAAGAAAGGTTTTACGTTAATAGAACTTTTAGCAGTCATCGTAATACTTGCAATCATCGCATTAATAGCAACGCCAATAGTACTAGATATAATAGATGATAGTAAAGAATCTAGTGTAAAGAGAAGTATAGAACTGTATGGAAGTGCAGTAGAGAATGCAGTAGCAAAAGCCCAACTAAATGGACAGGCAATACCAAGTGGAAAATATATAACAGAAGATGGAAAGACATTAACACAAGGAAATACAACAATAAAAGTAGATTATGATGGAGCTAAAACAGTATGTGAAGTAAATATAACAACACAAGGAGAAATATCATTAAAAAGTTGTAAAGTAAATGGAAAAGAAACAGAATATACATATGGAAAAATTGAAGATGCAAATAATAAAACTTATGCAAATGGAGAAGTAGTATATTTTGATGTAACAACAGGTAAGAGTTGTGATAATTATAATGAAGAAAATAGTAAAACAGGATATAATGGAATAAATGGGACAGAAAATCAAAATGGATGTATGAAATTTTATGCATTTAATGATGATGGAAGTGATAAAGTAAATTTAATATTGGATCATAATACAACAGCAACTATAGCATGGAATTCAAGTGGAAGTAATACATCAGGTCCAAAAGAAGTAATAGAACAATTAAAAACAGATACATCATCCTGGGTAGGAACAATAACATCAGAGAATTATTCAATAGATCAATCAGATCAAACAAGTAAAGCAAAATATACAATAGATTATAGTGAGTATAAAGCAAGAATAATTACTGCTAATGAAGTCGCTAAAATCACAGGCAACACAACTTGGGATGAAAAAAACCCAGGTTCAATATTTTATTTTGATACAAACACAACTGATGAAAGTACAACATGCAAAAGTGGCGATACAAGTGGATGTAAATATGGATGGTTATATGATAGAGCAAAGTCAAATTGTACAGACTATGGCTGTTTAAATAATTCAGATCAAACAACAAGTGGATATTGGACAATATCCCCTCTTGCGTCTTCCTCTGTCAGCGCTTGGGGCGTGAACTACGACGGCATTTTGGGCGCCAACGGCGTCGGCTACGACAACTGCTTTGGTGCTCGTCCAGTTATAATTGTCTCAAAATCTAATCTCTCATGAATGGTAATAGAGAAATAACAGAGAATAAAAAAATAAAGATGTAGAAAATACATCGATAGATGAACAGGTAAGGCGAACTTGTTCGGCTTATAATAGGCAAAAATCTTTAGTTTTTGCCGTTAGGTAGGGCCAATTTGAGAATTCAAATTGGCTGGCTACCATTAAATTTGGTTATAAATATTTAAAAATATTTTATAATTGGGATAATGCTATAAAAGTTTGTGTAGTCTATGCATGGTTTCCCCTAATGCGTCTAACTCAGAGAACGCGTGGAATGTGAACTATGATGGCTCCTTGTACAACCGCATCGTCGTCGTCTACGACAACAACTATAGCGTTCGTCCAGTTATAACTGTCTTGAAATCTAAACTTACATAGTTAAATACAAATTTTAATAAAATAATAGAAATTTCTATTATTTTTTTACTATTTTTGATATAATTGATATAGGTGTAAATATGAGAAATATATATGGTATCACTTTAAGTGAATTAGAAAATTATTTTATAGAAAAAAATGATAAAAAGTTCAAAGCTACTCAAATATTTGAATGGGTTTATAAAAAAAGAATTAAGAATTTTGATGATATGAAAAATGTATCAAAAGAAACTATTAAAGAAATAAAAAATGATTTTTGTTTTGATAGATTAGATATCATAGATAAAAGAAATGATATAGATGTAGCTAAGTATTTATTTAGATTAAAAGATAATGAAAAGGTAGAAGCAGTTCTTATGTATCATGATTATGGAACTAGTATTTGTATTTCAACTCAGGTAGGTTGTAATATGGGATGTAAGTTTTGTGAAAGTGGTAGATTAAAGAAAAGAAGAAATTTAGAAGTATATGAAATGGTTTTACAAATACTTATGGTAGAAGAAGACATAGGTAAGAGAATTTCTCATATAGTTTTAATGGGTATTGGAGAACCTTTCGACAATTATGATAATGTAATTAAGTTTATTGATATAGTTAATTCAGGTAAAGGTATTGATATTGGAAGTAGACATATAACGGTTTCTACATGTGGTATTGTACCAAAGATAAAGGAGTTTACAAATTATGATAAACAAGTTAATTTAGCTATTAGTTTGCACGCTCCAAATAATGAGATTAGAAATAAAATTATGAATATAAATAAGGCTTATCCAATAGAAGAAGTTATAAGTGCGGTAAAGTCTTATATAAACAAAACTAATAGAAGAGTTACTTTTGAATATATATTACTTAAAGGAGTTAATGATTCTTTAGAATGTGCGCTTGAACTTAGTATGCTTTTAAAAGGTTTAAATTGTTATGTTAATTTAATTCCTTATAATGAGACTAGTCATATTGAGTATAAAAAAAGTGATCAAGATACTATAATGAAATTTTATGATGTATTAAAGAAAAAAGGCATAGGTGTTACTATTAGAAGAGAATTTGGTAGTAAAGTAAATGCTGCTTGTGGTCAATTAAGATCACATTATGAGGAGGAATAAATATGGAGTATTGTTATATAACTGACCCTGGTAAAGTTAGAGAGAGAAATGAAGATAGTGTTACTATTTGCGAAGATGGAACTGGAGAGGTTTTACTTATTGTAGCAGATGGTATGGGAGGACATAAAAATGGAGAAATAGCGTCTTCTATTGCTCTTAATTTAATAAGTGAAAGATTTAAAAATATAAGTAGTGTTGGTAATAAAGAAGACGCTATTAACTGGATACAAAATACTGTAAGCGAAGCAAATGTTGCTATATTTAAGTATGTTTCTACACATCCACAAAGTCAAGGTATGGGAACTACAATAGTTTTATCTGTTTTAACTCCTTCTTTCTTGCTTATAGGAAATATTGGAGATTCATCAGGTTATGTTTATAAAAATAATAAAATACATAAAATAACTGTTGATCATACTTTGGTTAATTTACTTGTAAAAAGTGGAGAATTAACTCCAGAGGAAGCTAAAAATCATCCAAAGAAAAATGTTCTTATGAAGGCTCTTGGATCTAGTACTAATGTTGAGATGGATATATTTAATGTAGAATTGAATGTAGATGGAATATTCTTGTGTAGTGACGGTCTTACTAATATGTTGGCTGATGATCAAATAGCTCGCGTTTTAAATGAAGAGGCTCCATTAAAAGAAAGATTGGAAAAACTTGTTTTTAAGGCTAATAATCGTGGAGGTAATGATAATATAACTATGGCATGTTTAATTAAGGAGGTGCACCATGATAATTAAGGGTGAATTAATTGATAATCGCTATAAAATTATTAAATCTATTGGAGAAGGTGGAATGGCTAATGTCTATCTTGCTTGGGATACAATATTAGAGCGCGAAGTTGCTGTTAAAGTTCTTCGAGGAGATTTATCAGATGATGAAAAATTTATTAGAAGATTTAAAAGAGAAGCAAATTCTGCTAGTTCATTAAAACATCCTAATATAGTAGAAATATATGATGTAGGGGAAGATAATGGTAAATATTTTATCGTAATGGAATATGTAAATGGTAAAACTCTAAAAAGTTTAATTAAAAAAAGGGGAGCACTTAATATCAATGAGGCTATTGATATTATGTTACAACTTACAAGTGGTATAGCATGTGCTCATGATTCTTATATAATACATAGAGATATTAAACCTCAAAATGTAATGATTTTAGAAGATGGAAGAGTTAAAATAACAGATTTTGGTATAGCTATGGCACTTAATAGTAATGAACTTACTCAAACAAATAGTGTGATGGGTTCAGTTCATTATCTTCCACCAGAACAAGCAAGTGGATCAGGTTCTACTATTAAAAGTGATATATATTCATTAGGAATATTAATGTTTGAACTTTTAACAGGTAAGGTACCTTTTAAAGGGGATAATGCGGTTGAAATAGCTATAAAACATATGAAAGATCCAATACCAAGTGTAAGAGAATTTAACAGTTCAATACCACAAAGTGTTGAGAATATTGTACTTCGTGCATGCGCTAAAAATCCTAAAAATAGATATTCAAGTGCATCTGAGATGTATGAAGATTTAAAAACATGTTTAAATGTTTCAAGAAGTGAAGAATCAAGACTTGTTTATAAATATCCAGAACACAATATTGAAGATACAAAAACAATAACTAAATTAGAAACTAAAGAGATAAATAAAAAGTTAAAAGAAAATGATAAGGAAGAAAAAAGCGATAAAAGATTGAATTTTGCTATAAAATTTGCTGCTATTGCTTGTGTTTGTATAGTTTTAATTGGTTTAGCATTTATATTAATTTTCAGTATGGATACTACTAAAGAAGTTAGAGTACCTGATGGACTTGAAGGATTAAGCGAAAAGGAAGCTTGTAAAAAATTAGATAAGAAACATTTAAATTGTAAAGTTAAATATGTTTATGATGAAGAAGTAGAAGAGGATAAAGTAATATCAATAAGTCCTAAGGCTAATTCTAAAGTAAAACAAGGAAATTCTATAACACTAACAGTGTCATCTTATGAAGATACAATAGAAGTAGAAGATTATAAAGGTAAAAATGTAGAAGCTATTAAGGCAAAACTAGAAGAAGCTGGAATAAGAGTTGTAACAACACCTAAAAAAGTTACAGAAGCTGATAATATTGAAGAAAATTCAATTGTATCTCAAAGTGTAGAAAAGGGTAAAAGATTACAAAAAAATAATGATGTAATTGAACTTGTTTATGCTACTTTAATAGTTGTATATCCTGATTTTACTGATGGATCTTACAATAGAGATTTAATACAACAATTCTGTGATGATAATGGTATTACTTGTAATTTTAAAGAAATGGAAGACAATAAGTTCAATGCAGGTGCTATTATTTTACAATCAAGAAGTGTTGGTGACGAAGTTAAAAGTGGTACAACAATTACTATTACGATAGCTACAAATTCACAAAAAAATATAGAAAAAACAACTACTAATGATAAAAAAGAAGAAGGACAAGGTTAATGGTTGGAAAAATAATTAAACAAATTAGTAATGATTATACTGTTAAATTAGAGGATAGAGTTTTAGTATGTAAGGCTCGTGGTAAGTTTAGAAAACTTGGGCTTTCCCCTTTAGTTGGAGATAATGTAGAAGTCGATTTAGATAATAATTATATACTTGATATACTAAAGAGAAAAAATGAATTAGAAAGACCTAGAATATCTAATATTGATCAAGCTGTTATAGTTACAAGTGTAAAAATACCAGATTTTTCTTCTAATTTACTTGATAAGTTATTGGATATAATAGAATTTAATAATATTAAACCTATTATATGTTTTACTAAATTAGATTTATTAAATGAAGAAGAGTTAAATAAAATAAGAGAAATTCAAAAATATTATAGAAGTATTGGATATGATGTATATGATAATACTGATGCAAATTTAAAAACTATCTTTAAGGATAAAATAACAGTATTTGCTGGTCAAAGTGGTGCGGGGAAAAGTTCTTTACTTAATCGATTGGATAGTAATTTAAATCTTCTTATAGGAGATGTTTCTATCGCACTTGGAAGAGGAAAGCATACAACTCGTCATACTGAACTTATAGAGGTATTAGGTGGATTAATAGCTGATACTCCAGGTTTTTCTTCATTAGATTTTAATGGAATGACAAAAATGGATATAAGAGATAATTTTATTGAATTTAATAAATATAGAGAATTATGTGAATATAAAGATTGTATGCATACAAAAGAGAGTATTTGTGGTATAAAATCTAATGTAGAAAATAAAAATATTCTTCTAAGTAGATATGAAAACTATTTGAAATTTATAGGAGGTAAATCATGAAAATAGCTGCTTCATTTTTAGATATTAAAGAACCAATTGTAGAAGAGGTTACTAAATTAAGTAATTTAGATGTAGATTACATTCATTTAGATGTAATGGATGGAATATTTGTAGATAATAAAACTTATTCATATGAAGAGTTTTATGATATAACACGTTTTGTTACTAAACCAAAAGACGTACACTTAATGGTAAGTGATGTAAAAAAATATATAGATGAATATTCTAATATGAAACCGGAGTTTATAACATTTCATTATGAAGCAGCAAGTGAAGTTGGTAGTGTTATAAACTATATACATGATTTAGGATTAAAGGTAGGAATGTCTATTAAACCATCAACTGATGTAAGCGAAATAATTGATTACTTAGATTATTTAGATTTAATACTCGTTATGAGTGTTGAGCCAGGACATGGAGGACAATCTTTTATAGAAGATAGTGTAAGAAAAATAAATACTTTAAAAGAATTAAGAGATAAAAATAATTATAACTATCTAATAGAGGTAGATGGTGGCATTAATGACGTTACAATACAAAAATGTGGCAATGCAGATATATGTGTAGTTGGAAGTTATATAACTAAGCAAAATTATGAAGAAGCTATAAAAAAATTGAAAAACTATTGACATATATTTAAAAATAATATACACTATAGGTACATTTAATTGATTTTAGATGTATCGCTACTAAGTAGGCGAATAACAAGTGTACTTAGAATGTAAATCCTTGGAAAACTTTAATTTTTAAAGTTTTCTTTTTTTACTTGATAAAATAATAAAAATATTATATACTATATAAGTATTGGAGGAAGATTTATGGAAAAAAATAAAAACTTAAAAGAAATAGTTATAAAAGTAGAAGGAGAGAAATGGCAACAAGCTCTTGATAAAGCATTTAAAAAAGCAAATGCTAAAGCTAAAATAGATGGATTTAGACCTGGAAAAGCTCCTAAAGAAGTATTTTTAAAACATTATGGCATTGAATCATTATTTATGGATGCTTCTAATTATGCAGTTGAGGATGCTTATAATCAAATGATAGAAGAAAATAAAGATTTAGAGATAGCTGCTCAACCTGTATTAGATATTAGATCTATAGATGAAAAATATATAGAATATGTATTTACAATTACAACTAAACCAGAAGTAAAACTTGGTAAATATAAGGGATTAGATGTAAAAAAAGATGCTGTTAAAGTGACAAAGAAAGAAATAGATGAAGCAATTGATCATATGAGAGAACACTATAAAGAAAATATAGTAAAAAATGGTAAAGTAGAAAAAGGTGATATTGCTATAATTGATTTTGAAGGATTTAAAGATGGTAAAGCATTTGAAGGTGGAAAAGGAGAAAATTATTCACTTGAGATAGGATCTAATACATTTATACCAGGATTTGAAGATCAAATAATAGGTATGAGTGCTGGTGAAGAAAAAGATATTAATGTTACTTTCCCTGAAGATTATCATGCAGAAGATTTAAAAGGTGCTCCTGTAGTATTTAAAGTTAAAGTAAATGAAGTTAAAGAAGTAAAGGTTCCAGAATTAGATAAAGAATTCTTTGAAGATTTAGGAATGGAAGGAATAGATAATAAAGAAGCTTTAGAAGCTCAAGTAAAAGAAAATATTAAAACAAGCAAAGATGCTAAAGCTGAAGAAAAATATATTGAAGATTTACTTGCAGAAATAGCAAAAAATACTGAAATTGATGTACCAGAAACTATGGTTAATGATGAAACAGAGAGAATGGTAGAACAATTTGCAGAACATTTATCTATGCAAGGAATAAATATTGAACAATTCTATCAATATACAAATTCTTCTAAAGATGCATTAAAAGAACAATATAAAGAAGAAGCTTTAAAAAGAATTAAATATAGATTAATATTAGAACAGGTTATTAAAGCTGAAAAAATTAAAATAACAGACAAAGATGTAGATAAAGAAGTTGAAGAATTAGCTAAAAAATATAATATGACTAAAGAAGAAGTAAAAAAACAATATGGAGATAATTTAGATTATATTAAATATGATTTAGAAGTTAAAAAAGCATTTGAAGCTATTAAAGGTGAATAAAAGATTGATTTTCAATCTTTTTTTTTAATATTTAAAAATATTTGGTTAATAATACTAATAGGAGGCGAAATATGAAAAAAGGATTTACATTAATAGAACTTTTAGCAGTCATAGTAATACTTGCAATTATTGCATTAATAGCTACACCAGTAATATTAAATGTAATAGAGGATAGTAGAACATCAAGTAAAAAGAGAAGTATAGAATTATATGCTAATGCAGTAGAAAATGCATTAGTTAAGACTCAATTTGATAATAAACTTACTGTAGGCAAATATACACCTATAACAGATTCTAATGGTAAAAAAATAACTAATGGTAGTGATACAATAAGTGTAGATTATGATGGTGAATCAGTAGAGTGTGATATTAATGTGTATGAAAGTGGAAATATATATTTAGATAACTGCAGTGTTGGAGGAACTAGTGTAGATTATACATATGGCACTAAAGAATGATGTATTTTATTTGACTATTTAAAAAAATATAGTATAATACTTTTAGGTGGTTATATGAGTCAAGTAATAGAAATTTTAAAAAGTAATAATTATCAAATATCTAAAGAATTATTATTTAATTATAAGAAATTAAATATAACAGATACTGAACTAATATTATTGATATATTTAACAAATCAAAGTAGTAACGTGTATAATCCTAAACAAATTAGTAATGATTTAGGTATAGAACTTAATAATGTTTTAGAATCTATAAATTCTTTAAGTGAAAAGAACATTATTAAAATAGAAATGAAAAAGGTTAATAATATAAGAGGTGAGGTAATAAATTTAGATTTATTATATGAACGTCTTGCATTCTCTTTACAAGAGTTAGAACCTACTAAAGAGACAAGTATATATGATATATTTGAAACTGAATTTGGTAGAACACTAAGTCCTATGGAATTTGAAATAATAAATGGTTGGGTAGATAATGGATATAGTGAGGAACTTATTGTACTTGCTTTAAAAGAGGCTACATATAACGGAGTTAGCAATCTAAGATATATTGATAAGATAATATATGAATGGGGTAAAAAAGGAATTAAGACAAAAGAAGATGTAGAAAAAAATAGAAGACAATTCAAGAGCAATAATACTAATAATAAAGAATTATTTGAATATGATTGGTTAAATGATAGATAGTTTAATTAATTATTTAGATGAATTGTTTCCTAATCCACATTGTGAACTTAATTATACAAAAGATTATGAATTATTATTAGCGGTTATGTTGAGTGCTCAAACTACAGATAAAAGGGTAAACCAAGTAACTAATATATTGTTTAAAAAGTATGATACATTAGAAAAACTAAGCGAAGCTAATATAAATGATATTATAGATATTATAAGGCCTATAGGAACATTTAATAAGAAAGCACAAAATATAATATCAATATCTAAATCATTAATAAAAGATTATAATGGTATAGTACCAAATGATAGAATGTATTTAGAAAGTTTAAGTGGTGTAGGTAGAAAAACCACAAATGTAGTACTTGCCAATCTTTATAATGTTCCATGTATTGCTGTTGATACACATGTATCTAGAGTTAGTAAAAGACTGAAATTAGCAAAACTAACAGATGATGTTTTGATAGTAGAAAAGAAACTTACTAAAAAACTTCCAAAAAATAAACTAACTAGAATGCATCATCAACTAGTTTTATTTGGAAGATATTATTGTAAAGCACAACATCCTTTATGCGATGATTGTAAATTGAAAGAATATTGTACAAAAAAATAAAGCTTATTGCTTTATTTTTTTATGGATTATTTGTTGTATTATCATCAGGATTTGATGGATTATCAGGATTATCTGGTGTATCTGGATTATCAGGATTTGATGGAATTAATGGATCATTATAAGATATATTGATTGTTACTGATTTACCAGAACTCATATTAGATTTAAATATTGAGTATGCAGTTTTTACTACATATGTATATTCACCAGATTTATTTTCGGTAATCTCATATTTATTAGTAGTTACAAAATCTAATAAAGAAAGCTTACCATTTTTATCTTTTTTATAAATATTATATCCTAACTTACCAATATAATTATTATTATAACCAATCCTGTCATAAACAAAGGCATTTAAGAAACCTTCATTTTCAAATACTTTAGAATAATATTTTCTTAAATAAGATTCATCATTTATTTCAGGAGTTTTAACGACATCCCAAGTAAGTGTTATTTTATTATTTGAAGCATTAGCTTTTAAATTTGAAACATCATTTAATCTAGAAAATCTTGTGGATTCGGTAGTAGGTTCAGTACCTTTAACGAATAATTCAGTTCTTCTTAAATTAGCAGGAGTAAATTCACTTGGCAAAGTTGCTTCAGGACAATCTGATTCAACCTCAACAGCTACAACGCCACTTGGTTGAGTAAAGTAATTAGTATTAGTAAATACTTTTTTACCAACTGCATTAAATAATCTAGTATGTTGAACTGTACCAATTTTAAGATAATTTTCAGTACTTAATTTGTCATAACCATACCAAACACCAATGGAATACTCAGTATTATATCCAATTGTCCAAATATCATTAATAGCTCCAGACCATTGCATATTTTTTGCTTCTAGTATTTTACTATCATAGTTTGTAGTACCAGTTTTTGCGGCATATCTAACACCATTAATATTATAATATCCACCCATAGCCTGAGTAGCAGTAGAAGCAAGCATATCACTTATTATGTATGCAGTTTCTTCACTCATTGCTTTGGTCTTTTTAATATCATTAACATATTCTTCTCCTGTCTCTTGATAAATTAATTTAGTGAAAGAGTATGGTGTAGTGTATGTTCCATTATTTCCAAATGCAGCATATGCAGCAGCCATATTAAGAGGGGATTCTCCATTATAACCACCTATAGCATGGGCTTCATGTAATGTATTAGCTCTTGTTGCATCTACAACATCATTTGGATCGTTTTTATTTATACATTTTCTTTTTTCTCTTTTATAACCATCTTTACAAGAATAAATTTCAGGAGTAAGTCCTAATTTAGTAACAAACTCAATAATATCTTGTTTATTATTATTTTTAAAAGCTTTAAGGGCTGGAATATTTCTTGATCCCATTAGAGCAGTTCTAGCTGTTTCAAATCCTTCATAAGAACCATCCCAGTTATTAATAGGAGTACCATCAGAATATGTAATAGGTTCATCAACTACTATATTGTATGAACTCCAATTATTATATTCTATAGCAGGACCATAATCATAAAGCGGTTTAGCAGTAGAACCAATTTGTCTATCACCGTCAGTAGCATAATTATAATTATCAATTGCATTTAAATTTCTATTACCACCAATTGCACTTATACTACCATCTTTAACATTTACAACAGCAATACCCGCTTGAACAACATCATTTTCCCAAGTATAATTAGATCCACTCATAATATCATTTACATAATCTTGAATACTTGTATCAAGAGTAGTATAAATAGTCATTGGAGTAGTATAAGGATTTTTTCCAGTTTTCTCTTGAACTTCTTCAACAACAGTGTCTATAAAAGATTGATAAGGAGAAATATCACCATTTGCATATACGCTATCTTCTTTTGGAATAACAATTTTTTCAACAGTTAAATCTTTCGCAATATTATATTCTTCTTTAGTGATATATCCATGTCTTAACATAAGATATAAAACAGTTTGTCTTCTTTTTTCAGTTGCTTCTGGATTTTTATAAGGATCATATCTACCAGGTGCTTGGAATAAACCTGCAATCATAGCTGCTTCAGCAACATTTAAATCTTTTGCACTTTTTCCAAAATAATTTCTAGATACTTGTTCAACTCCATAAGCATTTTTTCCTAAATATTGTGAATTAACATAAAATTCCATTATTTGTTCTTTAGTATAATTTTTTTCAATTCTAAACATTGCAACATACACATCTGTAAATTTTCTTATAATACCTTTAATACCAGTATCCTCTTTAGAAGTATAAGCATTTTTAGATACTTGCATTGTTAGAGTAGAAGCCCCACCAGCACTCTTTACTCCCAATACTTGGTAGAAAGAAGCTTTTAAGAATCTTGCCCAGTCAACACCATTATGTTCAAAAAATCTAGAATCTTCGGTTGCTACTATAGCATCTACTAATACCTCAGGTATTTCATCGTATGTAATAGTAACACGTTTTTCAGTTCCTAATTTAGCTTTTTCGTTACCATCTTTATCTAGGATAACAGTCGGATTAGTAACATATAATAATGATTCATCAAACTCTGGAGCATTTATTACTATATAAGTTATAAAACCAAGTGCTCCAATAATCCCCATTACAAAACAAGTTAAAATAATTAATAAAAATATTTTTAATTTTTTTCTTTTTTTCTTTACTTTTGTTTTTCCATCTTTCTTTTTCATATCATCAATCCCTTTTTTATTAACAATGTAGTAAGGTATAAAATAAATACAATTAATAAAAATAAATAATAGTAAAGCTTTAATAAAACCTATAGAAAGTGTTGATACTATAAGTATTAAGAAACTTATAATAGGTACTAAAACACTTTTTGGATCTTTATCCCATACCTTTTTAATTTTTTTTCTTAAAGTTTTAATCTTTTTTTTCATATTTAACTCCTTCCATATCAATTATTTTTAAATAATCTAATCTAGGTCTTAATCCTTCTTTTATTAAATATCCTTTTTCTTCAAAATAAGAAACTGGTATAGATGCCCTTTTATTAGTATCTATAAAATTTATTAAGTCACTAATAAATAGTAAAAATGTTTTATCTAATTTAACAAATCTAATAATGACAAAGCCAATACCACCATGATAATTAATTCTTTTTAAATGTTCTATTTGGTGATTATGAATATTACTTAGTGCAAAACTCGTTGTACTTTTAGTTTCCTTAGCTTCAAAATCAATATATTTTCCTTTATATATACCATTATAATCTGTAGTAGATGGAATTTTAAAATGTGCTTCTTTTATAACTGCATCACTTCTAGATTTATAATCTACTTTATTAATAGTAATAGGAGTAGGTTTCTTATATATAATAGCTATATTACTGTTTAAGTAATAGTTATTGCTATCATTTAAATCAGCTTCTAAATTCATACCTCTATTACCATAACATTTTAAAGAGTGAAACTCTTTTTTTATACCACTTGGATAATTCATAACTTCACCTTATATAATTATACAATAAAATTATAAAATTTACCACTTTATTTTATTTATATTAGTTAAAAATACAATTTATATACATAAACTTTTTTTATCTAGTTTTGTCGAATTCAAACAAATTATTTTTAATACGTGTTACTATATAGTTGAGGTGATAATATGAATACTAATTCACATATAGAGAATGTATTCAATAATATGATAAATGAAGTAAGTTATATAAAACTCGCTGCTTACCAAGTAAAAGGTAAGTAGCTTTTTATTTATATTGACAAAAAACTACTTTTTTGAGATAATTGATGTGGAATAAATGTGAGGTGTTTTAAATGTACCAAGACAGGGTTGTGTTAACTAGTAGAGATATATTAGAAAAAGAGTTTAAAATAGATACTAGAGGATATAGACCACAAGAAGTAGATAGATTTTTAGATTTAGTAATAAAAGATTATGAGGAAATGAATTCTATAATAAAAGAATTAGAACATGATAAAAAACAATTAGTTGAAGATAATATAAGTTTAAAACAAGAAATAAGAAATCTTAAAACTAAATTAGATGTGTTATCTGATCCTGATAATAGTAATACGACAAATGCTGACGTATTAAGAAGAATATCTAAATTAGAAAAAATTATATACGGTAAAGAATAATATTTTGACAAATGCTGCATTCAAGTAATGTAGAGGAAAGTCCATGCTCACACAAACTGAGATGTTTGTAGTGTTCACGCTAGGGGAAAAAATAACCCTAGGTAGCAAGTTTGCTAACGGCTCCGAAACAACCTAAGTTTTTAATATGGTTAGACTAGGTATAAAAGTGCCAAAGTGACGAAGAATCCAGAAATGGAGGAAGTGGAACGTGGTAAACCCCGTGAGTGAGAAACCCAAATTTTGGTAGGGGAGCTTCAGTAGAGAATTGAATCAATCTGAGGACTGGAAACAGTAGATAAATATTTGTCGCTTCGAAAGAAGAACAGAACATGGCTTATAAAATATTATTTTTTTTAAATTTAGAATAGAGGAAAAATATGAAAGAAATAGGAGAGAAACTAAAAGAAACTCGTGAATCTATGGGAATAACTATAGAAGAAGCTGCAAGTGATTTGAAAATAAGAGAATCCCAACTTGAAAATATAGAAGAAGGAAATAAAGATGCTTTTAAGGATATATTTTATCTTAAAATGTTTATAAAGAATTATTCTAAATATTTGGGATTAGATTATGATGAGATGGTTGAAGAGTTTAATGAATATTTATTTGATTTTACTTCTAAAATATCAATAGATGATATAAAAAAGGCAGAAAAAGAACAAAGAAAGAAAGAAAAAAAATTAAAAACTGTTAAGATTAGTTCCCCTTATACTGTTGAGAAAAAACAACAACAGGCAGTACCTAGATTTTTAATAATAGGTGGACTTATTCTTTTAGTAGTTATAATAGTGTATATTGTAGTATTGTTATTTATAAAAGATGATGAAAAAGTTTCTAATACTATAGTTATGAATGAAGAGGGTGTAAATTATGAACTTGCCTAATAAACTTACAATGAGTAGAATTATTATGGCTATATTAATTATAATAATATTACTTGGTGGAAACTATATTACTGAGTTAGTGGGATTTGATATGCCAAAGTTATTTGTTAATGAAACAATAGTAGTTGATTTAAAATATATAATAGCAGGTATATTATTTATAATCGCATCTATTACCGATTTTTTAGATGGACATATTGCTCGTAAGTATGGTCTTATAACAGATTTTGGTAAATTAATAGATGCTATTGCTGATAAAGTATTAGTTAATTCAGTTTTAATAATACTTGCTTCACAAGGTTTTATTCATCCAATAATACCTGTTATAATAATAATAAGAGATACTGTAGTTAATTCAATTAAAATGCTTGCTGCAAGCAAGGGTAAAGTTGTAGCTGCAATTAAATCAGGTAAAGTTAAGACAGCTTGTCTTATGGTAGGAATAGTTTTAACACTTTTCTACAATTTGCCTTTTGAATTATGGAATATATCAGTAGCAAAAGTATTATTATTAATCGCAACAGTATTATCTGTTATATCAGGTGTACAGTACTATATGCTAAATAAACATTTAATCAAAGAGAAATAATTCTCTTTTTTTGTGCATATATTCTATTGGTGATATAATGAAAAAACAAAGTATAAGATTAATATTCTTTACTAAATTATTTATAACAATAATAATAACACTCATTATTTTAATAATAATAAAATCTAGTAGCAGTTTTAAAAATATATTTTATAAAAAAGTTTATAGTGATAATATATCATTTGCCTATTTTAATAATTTATATGAAAAATATATAGGTAACACTAAAATAAAAGATATGGTGATAAAAACAAAAACAGTATTTAATGAAAAATTAGAATATGATTCTCTAGAACCCTACTTAGATGGTGTATCACTTAAAGTTAAAAATAATTATTTAGTACCTATAAGTGAAAGTGGTATTGTAGTATTTATAGGTGATAAAGAAGGGTATGGTAATACAGTAATAGTACAAAGAATTGATGGAATAGATGAGTGGTATGGAAATATAGAAAACGTCAATGTAAAATTATATGATTATGTAAAAAAAGGTGAATTATTAGGTGAAGTAAATAATAATTTATATTTAGTATTTAAACAAAGTGGAAATATACTTAATTATGAAGAATATATTAAGTAAAATATATATTCATCCTATCTTCATTATTGTAGTATTTATATTTATGCTAATAGGTAGATTTAAGTTAATAAGTTATTTTATGTTACTAATAACAGTACATGAATTAGGACATATTATAACTTCTTTTATATTTAATTGGAAAATAAAAAAAATAATAATATTACCATTTGGGGGACTTACTAAGTATGAAATACCTATAAATACACCTATAATAGAAGAATTGTTTGTAGGTATATCTGGAATATTATTTCAAATAATATTTTATTTATTGTTTAAAAATAATATTAGTTATAAATATTTTAGTTATATAAATTATTTTATAATTATATTCAATTTAATACCTATATATCCTTTAGATGGATCAAAAATAATAAATGCATTATTAAGTTATTTTATAAGTTTTAAAAAATGTTTAAAATTAAATATAATAATATCATATATATTTATAACAATATGTATTTTATTATCATTTAAAGTAAATAAGTTATTTATTATAGTATTTATATTTTTATTAATAGAAGTATATAGAAATAGTCAAAATATAAATATAATATTTAATAAGTTTTTACTTGAAAGATATATAAAAAAATATAAGTTTAATAAAAGAATAAAAATAAATAATATAAATAATATGAGAAAGGATTTTAGACATTTAATAAAAAAAGATGGAAAATATGAAACAGAATATACTTTTTTACATAAAATGTTTGACAATAATCATAATTTATGATATCATTTTAAACGTGTAGGACCTCATTCTACAACCACACAGAAAAGGTTTTAAACATTATATGTACCTTAATGGTGAGTCTTAGTTAAAAAAAGGAGGTAAAATATGAAAGCAGTTATAGAAACTGGTGGAAAACAATACTATGTTGAAGAGGGTACAGTTCTTTATATCGAAAAATTAGATGCTGAAGCTGGATCAAAAGTAAAATTTGATAAAGTTTTAATGGCTAATGGAGTTATAGGAATGCCTGAAGTAGCAGGTGCTGTTGTAGAAGGTGAAGTTGTAAAAAACGGTAAAGGTAAAAAAGTTATAGTTTATAAATATAACCAAAAGAAAAACTATCGTAGAAAACAAGGACATCGTCAACCATATACTAAAGTTGAAATTAAAAAAATCGTGGTTAAATAATGATTAGAATAAGTATAGAAAAAGATAAAATAACAATAAAAGGTCATTCTGGTTATGGAAGTGATGGAACTGATATTGTTTGTGCTTCTGTATCAAGTATTTGTATAACTACAGTAAATGCTTTATTAAGTATTGATGAGGACTGTATAAGTTATGACACCCGTGATGGCTATTTATGTATTAGTATTAATAAACATAATGATATTATTGATAAATTAATAAATAATATGATTAATTTATTAAAAGAATTAGAAGTAAAATATAAAAAATATATAGAAATTAGATAGGGAGGTGCCATCTATGAAATTGATGACATTAAATATCCAATTATTCGCACATAAAAAAGGTCAAGGATCTACAAAAAATGGTAGAGATTCTGCTGGTAGAAGATTAGGAGCTAAAGCTGCTGATGGTGAGTATGTAACAGGAGGATCTATTATATATAGACAAAGAGGAACAAGAATTTATCCAGGTGTTAATGCTGGTATTGGTTCTGATGACACTGTTTATGCTAAGGTAAGCGGATATGTTAAATATGAGCGTTTAGGAAAAGATAAAAAACAAGTTAGTATTTATGAAACAAGAGCATAGTTCTTGTTTTTTTATTGAAAAATTTAAAAAAATTTAGTATAATTTATATAGTGAAAATAAGAAAGAGGGAATCGTATGAAAAGAGGATTTACCTTAATAGAATTATTAGCAGTCATAGTAATACTAGCTATAATTGCTTTAATTGCGACACCAATAGTATTAGATATAATAGAAGATAGTAAGAACTCTAGTATAAGAGAATCAGTAAATATGTATAAGAGTGCAGTAGAGAATGCTATAGCTACAAGTGCCATGAATGATGGATTAGAAGATGGAACATATATAATAGATA
>OLHG01000743.1_pt1 | contig 22326 bp, 25 predicted proteins | sample 1605971 | NCBI WGS metagenome assembly OLHG01 (sample SAMN03283289) | human gut metagenome | biome: human-associated habitat; material: feces | host: Homo sapiens | place: Peru | collected 2012 | reverse complement strand
GGGAGTGAAGAGTTTTTTTCTCATCTTGAACAATCATAAATACTGCTGTTTTTTGTCTACCAATTTCCTTCATATCAAAATCACTATATGATAGCATTTCAGATAAATTATCACGTGAAGAAAATAGTTTTATTTTTTGTTTAAATGTAGATAATATTCCACCTTTAGTTTCTTCGGGAGCATATACTGTTCCTGATGCATTAATGTATGCTGGTCTTGATGGATCTTTAGAATTAAAGTATTCTTTTATATAATTATTATTTGGAGCACCAAATCTATCTTCACCAACTGTTGACATTAAATTTATACTATTTAGGTTTATTTCTCTTTCTTTAGCATCTTCGAATAATCCTAATGCTAAACCTGTGAAGTAGTCAGCAGATGTTTTTTCCCAAAATGGGTCTTGTGCTTTTCCTTCATATAATATGTTTAATGCTAAGTCATCTAATAATTCAATTGCTTTATCATTATTACCTTCGGTATATAGTTTGTATGGTAATGTCATTGGGTTCCAAGAGTTACCATTTTGTGGATTTCTGAAGTTTAATATTACAATATTATAACCTCTTTCCTTTAGCATATTGGCAGTTGTTTCATAGATTTCACCTTTAGGGTCTGTTATAATCATTGATTCATCGTGTTTAGCAAGTGAATAAACAAGTGGAAATACTACTATTTGAGTTTTACCTGAACCAGTTGCCCCTAAAATTAGGTTGTGCATTTCACCATTATCTACCCACATTTTTTTACCATTATTAATTATTGCTAATCCTCCAGCATTTGCTTCGTAGGCTTTTGGATCTATTTCAGATAATGTTTTTTTGATTTCAGATGTTTTAGCCCATCTTGAATATCCTTTGTCTTTCTTTTTAGAAAAGAAACCAAAACCACTTTCTCTATCGAAGAAATATGAACTAACTGCAGCAAATATTCCAATTAGTGATAATATGAATAGAGTTATTGTTGCTCCTAGATATTCATATGTAAATGCTTTAAATGGTGAAAAGCCATAAAAAGTTCCCTCACGAACTATGTATGTTGCATTAACAACACCTATAGCACACATATATAATAGAAAAATACAAAAGCAACCAAACATAATCCAATCTTTTGGTTCTGCACTAAATTTCATTTTTCTTCCTCCTTTTTTTCAGTAGTATTATAGCATATTATAATTTAAAATACAATATATTTAGCTTTTTGGTATTATTTCTACATCATATTTTAAATAGTATACTACTCTAAATACATATTCATTTTCATTGTTATCTTTAATATTTATTTCACTACCGTTAATATTATATTCTACTGCAGTTATTTCTCCATTGCTATTTAGAAAATCTTTAAAATCTTCTAGAGTGTTAAAATAATCATCTTGAGTGCTTATGGTTAAGTTATTATAAGCTTTTTCTGGGTCTAAATATGCATTTTCAATGAAATCAGTAAAATATAATATTGCTCTATTTTTACTAGTTAATGAAGTATACTCAAAACTATTATAATCATTTCTATTTACTTCGATAAAGTCTTCTTTTTCTTTTTGGGAAGCGGTATCATAAGTAACTTTATCAATTTTTTCTACATTAAAAGTTAATTTACTAGTATCAAGATTTAATATAAAGTATTCCGTTTTTTCTAATACTGGTGTTTCATCCATAATTTCAGTATAAAAACTCCCTTTAATATAATATTTATATAAACTTGATCTACTTATTACATATGCTTGTTCTATTTTAAATGTCATATTTTTATAACTATTAGCAACAATATCATCACTAGCAATATATTTTAATGCTTGTTCTGCTGTATCAGAATATCTACATATTTTGTCTATATTATTGGATAACGATAATAATATACTATCATCATCAACTAAAGTTAATTCATTAAATTCTGTTTCTTTAATTATTTCCTCTTCGTTACTTCTAAAGAAATATATTATTACAAAAATTATAAGGAAAATAAATAATAGAATTGCTATAGTTATTTTATCTCTTTTATCCATTTTTCTCTCCTTAAGCATTTAATTTGTATATTCCTTCGTGGAATAAGGTCCATTCTGCTTGTCTTCTTCTTATTAATCCTTGACGTACTTGTCCACCAGACTTAACTGGTGTACTCATATAATGATCATATAACCAGGTTGTATTACCATATGTTTTATAGGCATTAGTGAAACCCTTGATATTTCCTGTATTATACATTCTTATTACTAGTGCATCTATTTGGTAGTTTTCTAATGTTATACCTTTAGAGTTTAATACTCCGATAATACTAGCTCGATTATTCATTGCTATTTCATATTCAATTGAATCAACAATTGATTTTTTTATAGCATCTCCTTTTTTTATTGAATTAGGATCTAGTCCACGAGCAGAGAATTTATCTTTATGATTCTTAATTGTTACTCCGTGCCCGACAGTTAATATACCGTTTGCGGCACTATCGCCATATACTATATAGCAATCATCTTTGGTAGGACCGGTTCCTTCCCAACTTTGTAACATTGTAAGTAAGTCACTACTTTCTTGTTTTTGAGTTACAGGTCTTGGATTTGTTTGAGAAACATATTTAAGTGGATCAACAGCATATCCAGAACCTCTTCCTCCGACTTCAACTTGAAAGTGTAAGTGTTGGCCTGTACTACTACCACTATTACCCATTCTAGCAATAAGTTGTCCTTTATTTACTACATCACCAACTTTTACTTTAATTGAATTAGGATATAAGTGGGCATATATTGTGAAATTACTATTACCGTGATCTATAATGATATAATTACCATATCCTCCACCACATTTATTACCATATCCACCATTATTGTTACAACCATCAGATGCGATAATTACTTTTCCTTTATTTGCCGCTATTACTTGTTGTACTCCAGGATATGCTATATCTATTCCTCTATGTGGTTTAGTTACTCCATTAATTGTTCTAGAAAGACTATAATATGATGTTATATTTGTTGTTGTAGGGTCTCCTGTTGCATATTCTACACCATCAACTATTTCAGTTTCACTGCCTCCAATAGGCCACCAAAAATCATCAGTATTATCGATATCCCAATAGGCAACACTACCTGTTGTTGTATTATCATCGTTATCAAGTAATAGTGTAATTAATGGCACACTTAATAATACAAATAGTAATAAAAAGGAAATAATTCCAAAAACTATTCCCCCTATTATTAATTTAGTTTTTAGAGGTACTGTTTTTATTTTTTTAGATATGCCTTTTTTAGCCATATCAGTAAGTAATGATTTCTCTTCTTTATCTTGTCCTAAGTTATCATCATCCATATACAATACCTCCTAACTACTATTCTATAGTCCTCCTCCAGAACCAAATGATTCTAGTTCTTCTTCAGATACTACAACATTAATTTGCATTCTTCTGTTACCACATACAAATAATGCTTCTCCTTGACTATATCTTTTAATTCCTTCTTTTTCGTTATCATTTAAATCAATTAATTGTGCTAAATCTTCTGCTGCTTGTTTTTTTAATCCCATTACTAAATAATAAGATGCATTATCAAAAATTGCTTTACCGTGAGTTATTATTTCTTCACCAACGAAATCTGATGGTTGTTGAGTAATAATAATTGTTCCAGTATTATACTTTCTTGCTCTTCTTTGAACTTGTGCTAAAAATTCAGCACCTAAAATGTTTTTTTGACCTAATAATACGTGTGCTTCATCTACAGATAAAACAGTATTTTTATTAGGGTTTAAACATAGACTCCAAGCATATTTTAAAACATTGAATAATAAAGCATTTCTTACATTAGTATCTGAATTCATTAATTCTTTTATATTAAATACAATGAAATCTGTATCACTATTAATTGATGTATGACCGTCAAAATAATATTTTAATTCTTTTACAAAAGGTCTTATTTTTAACTCTAATCTTTCTAACACATCTCTTTCGTGAGTTTTTTCAGTCATTGAAGTTAATTTTCCATATATTGTTGCATATACATCTGAAAACGTTGGAAAGTTTTGTGGTTTAAAGTTTGTAAAGTCTGTTTGAGAATTAATTCCAAATCTTGCATATGTATCTTGTACTATTTCACTAAATAGTGCCAAAACATCATCTTCAATATCTGGAGCATAATATTTCATAAATGCTCTTAATGTTTGTAGTGTTTTAGTTAATACTGTATAACCTAAACCACCTTTCATTTCTTCAGGATCAGCATCAACAATTACTTCTAATGGATTTACCATTCCAAATTCTCCACCTTTACCTAAATCAACTACTGTACCTCCATACATTTTAGTCATTTCTGATATTTCACCTTCAGGGTCAACGGCAACTATTTGATAACCATTTCTTATATGGCTTCTTAAAATTAATTTTGCTGCTGTTGATTTACCACTACCAGATGTACCTAAAATTATCATATTAGCATTATTTCTATTATTTTCTTTTTTTATTTGATATAAGAATTGATTGAATAGAACAACACCTCCAGAAAAATCTACACCAAGTAATGTAGATAGGCCATCATCTTTAATACTATCAAAGATAAATGGATACATTGCTGCCATTGTAGGCGAAGGCATTGGTGTTCCTATTCTAGATTCAATTGCTTGATTTGGAAAAATAGGAATTATTGATTTTAAAACATTTTGTTGTTCGTATCTTAAAGGAATTGCCCTCATTTCCATTGCATCTAAATAGTTCTTAACTTGCATTTTTTTATTTTCTAATTCTTCTCTACTAGAAGCTAGAATTAATAAATGCATTTGAAAGTCAAAAGTTTTAGATTGTGAAGCAGTAAATTGTTGAATAAAATATTCCAATGAATCAACATCTTGTCTAATTTTTTCTTGAATTGTTCTATCTCTTTCATTATCATATCTTGCTCTTAAATCTGTTATTTCTTTATTTAACATTCTTCTAATTATATCTTGTTTTAAAGGTAAATGTTTTATTACCATTTTAACATCAGGTAAATTAGTTATATTTGCTAAATATCCTGGTCCAATAAATCTTGGATAAGATATTACTGTTAAAATAGTAGCATATTTATCGCTAATTACAAAAGTTGAAGGATTTCTTGTTGAAAATTCTAAACCTTTTGGCGCTAATTCACTTCTTATGTTCATTGTGGCATCACCGTTCCAAACTCAGTATTCATTCCCCCATTTAAAAAGTTTTCCATTATAACTCTTAAATCTTGATTTGTTGTTTGTGTTGACTCTAAACCTGCATTAGCAAGTCCAGTTATTAATGTTCTTAATTTCTTTTGAATTTGTTCGTTATTTTTTTCTCTAAATAAAATATAATATTCTGTGTCTGTTACACTATTTTCAACAAAATTATTTGCTTTATCAACATCTTGCATTATTAATTTTTTTAATACTGGACTTGTTGTTTGATTATATAAAACTTGTAATCTTGCTAAATAATCTGAAATATCAACAGGTTTATCAGCAGATATTAACCAGAATTCAAAATCTATCATATTATAAAAGTTTTTTAATGCAACTATAGTATTATCTTGAGTTGCTTTATTTAAAATAAAGATATTTCTTGGTTTAATTTTAACTCCAGTTACTTTCATACCATTTGTAGTAATTATACATCCATCGGCAATATCCTTTAATGGTAACCAATCTTCAGTATACTTACTACTTGTCTTTACTGTCACTTCCGAATTTTTCATAATAACACCAACCTTTCCAAACATACTTTCTTCTTTCTCCATAAAATGATATTATACTTTGAATAGCGCATAACACATTATGATAATGAGGTATAGGTGTAACTAACAATGCACTAATTCCAGCAGGTACAATTGCTAATATTGTCATTAACAAACTATCACCAGATAAAATGATTAATAGCAACATTGTAGTTACAACCCCAATAATGAAGATAGTTAAGTCAACTGGTCTAAATATATTGAATATTAACGTCCCTCTTTTAGCATTAGCAGGAACTAAATAACTATCATCATACATTTAATATCACACTCCTTTTTATTACTTAATTTATTTTTATTATTTGCCACTTCCTGAGTTGAATTTATCATTAGCAGTTGCTCTTGCATATTTCCCTGTAAGTTCAATTTTATCTTCAGCATAACCTCCAAGTTGTTTAGATTTTTTAAATGATTTCAATGCTGCAATATAATATCTATAATCATCTATTTCTGATGCCTCAAGATGATTTCGAGTTAATATTTCTTGTGCCTTTCTTGCAGTTTCACTATCTGAACTATTAGCATCCACCAGTGCTTTTTCGTATTCTTCAAAACTTACATCTAATTGTTTAGCCTTTAAAGTTTCTAATGACCTAACAAGTCTATCTTTATCGAGTTGTAACATTCCAAAATCTTCAATACCCAAATCATCACCATATTCTGAGACAAAGTTATTTAAACGCGTTAGTGTATTTCCTGATCTTATTTGATTTTCTTTTAAGTGTTCTATAAATTCATTAAATGCACCTTCTGTTTTTTGTTCTTCATACTCGCTATGAGCTGCATTGTATTCTTCATCTAGTTTTGCTTTATATTTTCCAGCCACCGTTCTCGCAAGAACACTACCCGTAAAACTTGTTTGAGAATATTCTGGTTTACTAAATTCTTGCTCTATCTCAGTTGTTGCTTGTTGTTTTGCACCTTTTTCATCTAATCCACTTGCTATTAATGCTTTAGTTCTTTCTGAAATTCTTTCATTTTTATACCAATTCAATAATTGTGCACTACCTTCTGCTGTATTAACCATTTTATTTTCATCAAATGTATCAGATAATTCTTTTCGTCTATTTTCGTTATTTTTTAAATCTGATAAACCAATTATTGATTTTCTACCTCTAGCATATCCTAGCATTACATTACTTTCTAATCCTTTTGATTCTTCCCAATCTATTTCATCTTTTGCTGTTTTACTTGTTGTTTTAGCAGCATCCACAATCCTCTTTAAATGACTTCCATCGGTTTCGAATCCCATAGCAGTTTTACCAGCATTAATTTTTCTTTCAACCCAATCTCCAAATGTATTTGCTTCTCCAGGTTCTTTACCAGCAGCAATTCTCCATTGTTGTAGTTTATTATTTCTTGCTGCTTGATTTTTCTTAACATCTCCAACATTCTTTATAATTGAACCTTTTTGAGTTCCTGTTTTAAGCCCTCTACCTAAACCAGTTATTCCTCCCATTATTCTGCTACCAACGCCTTTACCACCAGCGATTCCCATTGCACCGCCAACTAAACCGCCAACAACTCCACCTGCAACATAACCAGGTGCTCTTTTTACGGCGCCATTAATAAGATTACCTCCAAGCATAGCATCTGTTCTCTTTTTCCAACTTAATCCAAAGTCTCCGCTTGCTTTTGTTACACTCTTTGGTAATAATTCTTGGATTAGTTCTGGTGCTTTTTTAGCAAATGTTAATAAACCTAATACTAAAAATAATGTTATCATACCACCTTTTTTTAAGTCTGATGGTATTGCACTATTTCCTGATAAAACCATACTAATTAACCATATTGTAAAGTTAATTATTATTATTCTTATGAATACATCTAAATATGTTGTTGTACATTGTTTAACCCATTTTGAGAACATATTATCTTTATCTGTTGATAAGTAGCCCATTATTGGAATAGGCGCAATTACTTGTAAGAATATTAACTGAACATAACGTGCTCCTAAACTTATACAATACATAAGTATCATCCAAAATACGAAGATTCCAACTGCTACTGCATATAATCCGTCAAAATCTACTACAAATACATCTACTTTTTCTTTTGTATCTGTTAATTCCACTTCTACTTTTTCTCTTAAACATCTATTTTCTGATAAGTATTTTAAATCTCCACTATTTTTAAGTATAGTATAGTAATATCCTTCATAATTATTATCTGATGTACCAGTATATATGCTACAATCCAAATTTTCAGCACTTAACATATTACCAGCCTCATCATAATTAGGTCTATAAAAAATAGAAAACAAGTCTGCTGATAAAATTTTTCCAAATTCTTTTGTTTCTGGCTTGACAGTTTTATTATCACTTATTATGTTTCCAATTACGTTTGAATTTACCACTTCATATTGTAATTTATATGCATATTTGAATAGTGAAGGTGTTATCCCTAATAAAACTACTACTAGAAAAACTTTTTTAATCATTTCACCAGGTGCTTTTGCTTTATCTCCTAGAATATCTGGATTCATTAATGCTTCAATTAGCCAAAAGCTTAATCTAAATATCATAAATATTCCTAAAAATAAACTTATTTTATTATATATAACGGTTAAATCATCTGCATATATTAACTCTGTCATCTTGACAAAAACTTCATATATATCTGCAATTACCGAATATATAACTTCACATAAATGTGCTGCTAATCCTCTTAATGCATCATTTATTATTTCTAATACTTTACTATCTAGAAAAAACATAAATTCACTTCCTTTAATTATATAGTTATTCAACTAATATAAAGCTTTATATTTAATAATTATTTTGCCACACAAAAACTACAAAAAATTATATTAATTCATTATGAACATATTATAACATAAAAATATAAAATATGATATAGAAATTATTAATATTTTGGTAGAAATTAATTATAAAAAAACTATAATATTTATTTCTAATATTATAGTCGTATTATTTTATATCTTTACTGAACAAAGGTATAATTTTTGTTAATATATTTGTATCAGTTTCTTTTTCTAAATATCCGTCACCACAATCTCTTAAAATGTGATATTGTCCCAGATTTTTTGTTTTATCATTGTTTAACATATCGACATATAAGTAAGTAATTCCTTCATATTCAATACTAGATAAAACTACAACTCTATGTTTATCTTCAAAAGTTATTACATCGTATTTTTTATAATTCATTTTTATTTTTTCTTTAATATTAATTCTTTACCTTCATTATATATAAAGAATGCGCCAAGAAATTTTAATGCTTGTGGCCAAATCACCGCACCAGTTATTGTTAATGCTAACATTGTTAGTACCCCAAGTGCAGTACCTTTATTTTCGTCTAAACTTAATTTTAACTTTGAAGATGCTTTTTCTTTTTCAACTACTTTGTTTTTTTCATTTGCCATAATAACAACTCCCCTCAAAATATATATATTATACATTGTTTTGTTAGTATTTCTTGTTGGAATTTATGTTACCATATTTGTTAACAAATGTCAACTGGTACACAAAAAAACTCTCTAAAAATAGAGAGAATTATATTATTATATATTAAATATTCCTAAAAATTTATCATTAGTCATATCTTCATCAGAATTGTCAATTTTATCTATTAGATTTAATTTTTCTAATAAAGGTAGTAGATAATCAGAATTAGATTTTTTATCATCTAATGGTGGAATATTATAATAAATATCAGAATTAGTTTCTAGTTCAAAGTTTGATATATCTTTTTTAGATATTAAACTTTTATTTAAAATAATTTTCTTACCAATTAATTTTTCAAAAACTTTACGATCTAACATTACGGCTTTATTTAATTTTATTGTTGTAGGTTCAATTAGGTAGATTATGTTATCACAAACATATGTATCTGCTGTGCCATTCAGGTCAAGCAAAATTATATCTTTTTCTTTATATTTTTCTAATTCATTTTTTAAGTTTTTTGAATCAATTGATACTAATTCTGGATCTCTTAAGAAAATGAAATCTTTTTTATTTATTTCGAGTGCTACAACATCTTTATAATTGGATAATTCGTTTTTTAACATATACGTTAGTGTTGTTGCTCCAGCGTGATCTGTTATATTTTTAATTCCAATTATAACCTGTTTATTAAAACTTGTTTTTTCATTATTTAATTGTGAATAACTTATACTATCACTAGATTCTTCTTGATTTTTATTTTCTTTTTCGGTAATATCTTTTTTTACTACAGTGGGATCTTGATATTGTACGACATCACTATATGAATTAGGATTGTTATACAAATACATTACTCCTTCGATTGTTGAAGTAAAATTATAGATACCAACACTTACTAGGTGTGATAAGAATTCAGGATTAACTTTATCTTTATCTAACAAAAATATTATTTTTTCAACATTTAGATTCATTGGTATTTTTTGCAAATTATGAAAATCTTCATAATTTTTTATGGCAGTTATATCAATTATCATTTTATTAAAAAAATAATTGGAGTAAGTATTTATTAACTCATCTACTTCAAATTCTCCTTCTTGTTTTTTAGATATATCTATTTCTAGTTTATCTAATTCATCTTTATATTTATTTGAAATAATTACGTTCATATATTCCTCCTTGTTATGATAATAATCCTAGTATGTACTTGTTGTTGGTCCAATAGGTTGGAGCGTTGCATCTGGTACTCTTTCTATACCACCACTTACTAAATTATTATTGTCATTATCATTTTGATTTTTTTGTGAACCAGAAGTTGTAGCCATTTTTTCTACAACTCTAGTTTCACCTTTTATTGCAATTGGAAATTTAATATTCAATATTGGGATATTAAATATCATATAAGTTTCTACTAAATAATAAGTTTTTCCAGCAGAGTCTTTTGGAACTACACAATAACCACGACCATATAGTTCAGAGCAACTACTAACTTTTTTTACATCAGGATAATTAATTATATATGATGCTTGATTTAGATAGCTATCAATTGCATTACCTGTTTGTCCATTTGCATCGAATACTTCGTTTTGTTCGATGATATTAATAATTCTGTTTTTTACTCTAAATGCTTTTGCATAATTTAACGCTATACATACAAAGAATATATATAGCATTAAGAATATAAGCATTAGTTTTAATGAAAACGCTCCACCAAAGGCATCTCTCATTTTATCACCTACTTATGTTTAATATTATCTTGGTAAAATGTATCCAGTTTCTACACCTGTTTGTTTTTCAAAGGTGTTTTTAATCCATTTTCTACCAATTGAATCTTCTCCAGCAAATAACCAAGTAGCAATTGCTAGAATTAATCCAACTATAACGATTGTGATTACAGTCATTGAAGTTTCACCTGTTGCTTCTTTCATTTATTTCACCACCCTTCTATTAATATTAAAACATATTTTTATATATATTTCAAACCTTTTCTATAAACTTATCATAGAAAAGATAGAAATCAATAATAATACTAGGGAACAACCACCAGTACATAAAAGCATTTTCATTGTTTGTTGTTCCATTTTATATAGTCTTGCTTTATATTTTTCTTCTCTTGCTTTTGCTTGTAATGATGAAACTGATTTAGAAAAAGCAATTAATTGTTGATGCTTTTTTTCTTGTTCTCCTAATCCTAATCTATATAGTAATCTCATCATTCTCATTGAATCTCTAACTGGATATTCTTTTGCAAAATCCATATAAGGATCTACACTTGAATCTCCTGCTTCGATTTTATCTATCATTCTTCTTAATCCTGGTTTAAATACTTCAGGAGCATCTTCGATTGATTTTGCTAATGCTACTGGTACTGTATAGTGATGGATTAAGATTTCTAATCCTTTTAGATAATATGGTAGTAGTGCATCTACTTCATTTAAATGTTGTTTATAATAACTTTTTAATGATAAGTATTGATTTTTGAATATTAGATATCCAATTGCAATACAAAGTAATATTGTTATAAATGAGGTATTTCCTGTTATGGTAGCAATAAGAAATGCTATTACCATTGCTTTGAATCCTTTTTTTATTCTACGCATAAATACTTCGTTTGGATCATATACTAAATCACCATATTTCATTATTAGTAAAAAGTCATAATCACTTTCTTTTAAAAATTTTAAATATGGATTATTTGAGTTGAATGTATCACCAGTATTTATTACTTGGTTATAAATGAATAAGAAAATTATTATTCCTATTACTAAAATTAATTCTCCACTCATTATTCAGCACCTACATTCTCGTTATAATATTTTTCACCTTTAAGGAGAAAATAACTATTTACTAGTGCAACTATATGTACTAATACTCTTACATAGGTTTTATCAAGCATTGAGATATATGTTTCTGTTGTTAATAAGAATTGTATTAAGAATACCATAAAGTATAATGTTACACCATAGGTTAGGAATTGTTTATGGAAATTTGCTCTATCCATTCTATCACGATAAACTCCTTCGACTAGGATATCTATATCTGATAACATATTATCAAATGTATCTTGGGTGTCTTTAGCACCTTCTTTGGTTACTTGCAAGAATAATTGATGCATATTTTTTACCATATAATATGGATATTTGGTATTCATATATTTTATTGAATCATAAATATCTCCATTTTCATATGATAATGCTATCATTGTTTTTACATCTGATAATACTGGTTCTTCAAGTATTCCTGATTCTACTACTCCTTCTAATGATTTTACGAAGGCATTAGTAGTTGCAAATTCCATTATGGTATTTGTTGTATATACTTGTATTTGTTCGAATATGTATTCGCTATATTGTCTTTTACTTCTTAAGTATGTAATGTAAGGAACAAATGATACAGCAAGAACTATATAAACAGCGCTAATTATTAAATTATAGAAATATAAGTATCCAACAACTCCTGCAATACCTGCAACTGCTATTAATTGAAACATATATTGTCTTGGTGTATAATCTAGTCCTAATTCTTTTATTTTTTTTCTCATTTCTTTATATGAGTAAGGGGCATATTTTTCATATGCTTTACTAACTTGTTCGTTTAGAAATTTATATACGCTATTTCCTCTTTTTATTCTGTATAAAACGATAAATATAAAGATTAGAGAAACTAATATTATTTCCACAATATCACCACTTTCTTTATTGTGTATTATTTGTATTGTTAATAAAACTTTGAGTATTATTAACTTGATTATTTATATTAGGTTGTCCTATATTTGGTTGAACTTGTCTTTGATTAGTCATTTGTTGATATGTTTGAAAACTCATTGGTTGACTATAAGTATTTGTTGTTGGTTGCACTGGTTGTGTTACCGCTTGATTATTTGTTTGTGTTGATGTTTGTACTTGCTGTTCTTGTGTAGTGGTATCTTCTTTTTTAAACATATCTTTTACTAAACAATCTTTTGGCATTATTACGCCTTGACTTTCTAGGTATCCTATTAAGTATTCAGTAGGATTATTAACCATTACTTTTCCATCTGGAGTTTTTTTGTAAATAATGTTACTTTTTGGTTCATTATCTTTGGTTACATAAAACTCGGTTACTTCGGCAACTTCTCTATGGAATCTTTGATATTTTGTACTATAATAACCTTTAATGTGTACTCCTAATTGGACGTATCTATGAATACTTCTTAGGAATTGCTCTAGATCGATATTTGATTCAAGCAAACTATAAAGACGACTTGGTATTGATTCTGCTTTGTCAGCGTGAATTGTTGATAAGATATTATGTCCTGAAGAAATTGAGTTTCTTACTGCCATAACTGCTTCAGCACTTCTTACTTCGGATAGTAATATCCATCTTGGATTTTGTCTCATACAAGTTACTAGAACATCTGAATAACTTGCTATATTATTTGTTTTCATTGCAACAATATCTCTTTGAGGGAATATTTTATCTAAGTGAAGTTCCAATGTGTCTTCGATAGTTATTATTTTTTCGTTTTCTTTGGTATGTGCTGCTAGGTATTTTACAAATTCTGTTTTACCTGAACCTGTTTCCCCACTTACAAGTATATTGCAGTGGCCTTCAACACATTTTAATAAGAAATCGTGGATGTCTAATCTTATGTAGTCTTCTGCAATTATTTTTTCTTTTTTTAATCTTATTTTAGCAGGTGTTTTACGAATTAATACTGCTATTCCATTTCTGGCAATTGAATCATGGACAAAGTTCATACGGAGTTCAGCACTTTCAGCATCTAGGAATGGGTTTGCCATATTGAATGATTTACCCATTGCATTAGAACATTGAAAGGCAATTTTTTCCATTAATGCATTGTCAATTCCTGTATTTTCTATTCTGTAAACTCCTTTTGATAGAGTTTTTAACCATACTTGTCCATTATTACTATATGATATATCCGTAATATCATCATTATCTAATAATTGTTGTAAAGGTCCAAAATCTACTTGTGTAAATTGATTGTCCATATTCTTCCTCCTTATTGGTTAGTTGTATTATCGTTATTTTGATTTAATTGATCTTTTATTGCATCTTCGATTGTTGGTAAATCAGTTACATCAACAGTTTTTGTTCTTTCAGTTATAAAGTCTGTAATATATTTACTGTTAATATTAACTTCAACATCATCTGGTAATTCATCAGTATTTGGTACTATTAGTAATTCTACTGAGTATTCTCTTTGTAAATATAATGCTTTTCTTAATAATAAGTGTTGTTCTTCTTTTACAGCAAATATCATATATGCTGGTGTTCTTGTTTCTTCACTATTTTCAAATACGTGTTGACCTTGTGAATCTTTTACTGATAATACTTCGATACTGCTTAAGAATTTACCAAATATTATTTGATCTTCATCTGCTTCAGGATTTTCTTCTTTTGGTAATACTGCTTTAAAGTAAATGTTAATGTAATTTCCAGGCATTATTGAGTTAGCATATGTTGTTGACATATTTACTGGATAATTTATTACAGTATATCCACTTGGTACATTTTTTAGGTAAGAGTCTGGTAGATATTTTTCATCAGTTAATAGACCTTTGTAGAATAGGCTACCTTGAGTTATCATTGTATTATAATTTGAATATTTTCCAACGATTTGATCTTTAGTCTTGTAATAGTCTCCTACTAAAAATGCTTGTGGCACTGACATTGTTCCAACCATTGCGTCTGTAATTTGTGTTTTTGGTTGGATTGTTTGTGTTGCATAAGGTACATCACTTAGTTTTATTTTAGAATTGATTGCTCTGTTGTACCCTATTATTAGTATTACGATACAAAGTAATACTCCAAGTATTGTAACAGTATTTTTGTTACCTAAGAATTTTTTTAATGATGCCGATAAATTATTCATTTAAATTCCTCCTTTTTAACTTTCTTCTTTAAATTCTAATATTGCATCTAAATCATTTATAACACTATAATCACTTGTTGTGCTACTGTCATATAGTGTTCTTTCACCTAATTGACTTATTATTTCTACACTAACTTTGGGTGGGGACTCAACGATGTTATATATTTTTATTTCATATGAATCTGAATTTAGGTTTGTTGATGTTGCAAATCTTTTGTAAAAACTTTCAACAAATTTTTCTTTTGCTATTTTTAATTCTCCGGTATCTCTGTAGTATGCATAATCAATTGCATCTATCATTGATGCCTCAGTTATTTCTTTTAATAAGTAGTATTCTTCTTCACTATTTACGGTTATTTCTATAAATAATGCTATTATCATTAATCCAATTAATCCAAGCACTATCATTCCTGCTCCTTGAAACGACCATTTCATTTTCTATCACCAACATTCCTTAGTACATACTCCTAATTGGTTGTATGTTACATTACTTTGTCTTGCTTTACTTACATAGTTCGAAGTGCTTGTACCATCTTTTTTCATAGTTCTAAAGTCTGCGTAGTCTGTAAAGTTTTTCAAGTTTGCTATATCATTTACAGTTAATACTGTTGAATATTCAAGTTTATCTCTTTTTGTCATTTTACTTATCCAAGCACTTTGATTATTTGAAATATTAGTCCAGTTAGCTCCTGGTGTTCTATTTGGGAAGACTGCGTTTACTGCTCCTAATTGTATTGGTCTATATATAAATTTATATCCTTTTGGAGCTTCATACAATTTTTGTCTACAAGTTACATCACATTCATAATCTATTTTCCAATTAACTAGTGGTGTCATACTTACGTTGTCAATATATACCGATATAGGAAACTTAGTATTATCTTTTTGTTTTAGTGGTGTATAGTATGTAGCATTTCCTTCGATTTCTGTTCCTTCATCACAAGTGTACTTATATGTTACTTTTGCTGTTTTGACATTTATACATGCTTTTTTTGTATTATATATCAAGTTTAATGTTAACTTAGTGTTTGGATACCATTTAGTTGGTGCTAAAAAGCTTCCATTCCAATCACTTCCCATTGGTGTATCTGCTTTAATTCCAGATGTTACTTTATTTGAATCTTTACTTTTTACTGTTGAAGTTTCTGGTGTTGATACATCTTGTAAGTAATTTGTTGCCATATAACTATAAATTTTTTCTAATTCATTTTCTCCACCATTGTATGGAAGTTTAGATGTGTTATTTTGAAATGTAATAGTTGATGTACCAGTACAAGTTTTGATTTTTTTTACTGATATTGTTCTTGTACAAAACCAACGAGTTGGTGAACCTTTTTTCTTTTCACTTTTATCTTCACTGCACGTGCAATTAGATCTGCCTCCGCAATTACTGGTTTGGTTATAATAATGTTCTTCTCTAGTACATCTGGTTCCACTATCACTATAACCAGTAGGACAGTATTCCTCATAATACCTTCTTGTTACTGTATATGATGGTTCACTACAGAATTGATAACTTATTGTTCCAGAGTATGATGCTGAAAAATTAAATCCTCCACCAGAATATATTGTTCTAGGTGCTAAAGAGAATGATGCATAACCCTCTTGATTAATTGTTGCACTTGCTGTAATCGATTCTGATAAAACGTTGCCATCACACCAGTTTCTATTTCCAAAATACTGACTATAATAATTGAATTCACTTCCTGAACTTATTTCTCTTGATGTGTTTATATTTACAGACTCTGTATATTTATAATTTCCATCACTACAAGATAGTTTCCCAGGTGTTTTATTATTTGATTCACCACAGTAATTTGGTTCTTGGCAATCTTCTGATTTATATTCTATTAATATTTCATATATAGCAGGTACTGCATATTCGTAGTCTTTATCATTTTTTATTTTTTTTATCATTGATGATGGAACTTTATAAGTTCTTTTTAAGTTTTTCATAGTTATTGTTGTACCAGATGATGTAATGGTTCCTACTGAAAATGTGCTTTCAAATATTGCTCTACTTGCATCTATTATTTTGAATTCTTTTTGTCCTTCAAGACCTGTATTTGTATATCTATGATTTGCATCATCAGAACAAGTTATAACACCATTAGCAAGAGTTTCACACATATTGGAATTTAATAGTGCAAGATATTCTTGATATTCGCTTTGTGTCATTGCTCTTCCGGATTTTTTGGTTATTTTAACAACTTCTGCACCTTCAGGTAATTGATTATAGAAATTAGTTTCTTCGTGTGATATTTCAATTGTTTTTCCGTTATTAGTTTCTCTTGAGCGATAATTAAAGTAGTATGTTCTTACTTGGGTACAAGTCTTTAATTCATCATTTGTGGCGTTTACATTGTTAATTCCAGCAATCATAACTATTGTTGTAAATATTAAATATACTAACCTCTTTTTCATAATTCCTCCTTATTCTAAGGAATATTTCTTCTTTCTATTAATCATAATAAATGTTATTATTACAATTAGAATTATTACTCCAATTATATATATATAGTAATTAGATAAAAATTTAATTATTTTATTTAATATGGTATTTTCTTGTTGTTCTTGTTTTTTTTGTTCTTCATTTTTTTTATTATAATCAGAGATGATTTTATTAAATGTTTCATCATCTAAATCACCTTGATACCATTCGTCACATACTTCTAAATCTTCTTTTGATATGTTTTCACAAGAAGGTGTGTCAGCATAATAATTATATTTTGGTAAATTTAATTGCATAGTTCTAATTGATTTATCACTACACATATTGTAATATATTTTAAATTCGTAATTATCTCCAGTGAGTTGAAATGTTAATTTACCTGTTTCGTTGGTATCATTCCAGTCATTATACATATTTGTTACTTTTTCATGAATTGATAAATCTTCGGTTAATCCATTAATTGTTATGTTAAATAATCCAACATTTTCGGGATCTTTATCTAATTCATAATCTATAGTAACTTTTAGTGCATCTCTTTTTACGTTAAGCATATCTGCATTTGAACAATAACTTCTGGCATATGCTTTTGGAGTTATTGTTAAGAATAGTATTGTAGTTAGTATTAAGTGTTTTATATTAAACTTCATAGATACCTCCTCTACTATTGCATTATATATATATGATATCATTTTTTTTGAAAAAATAAAATAGTTTTTTGATTTTTTTATATAAAAGTGTTATTATTGTAATGAGGTGTATATGAAAAAGAAGAATATTTATTTAATTGTTTCAATAATTTTATTAATTACTATTATAATTTTTCTTGTTTATAATAATAATATGAATAAGAGTAAGTTAGTTAAGATTAATCTTGACAAAGTAGAAGAAAAGATTAACAACAAGGATACTTTTATTTTATGTGTTAGTAGTAGCACTTGTATTAACTGTGAAAGATACTTACCTAAGTTAGAAGAAATTAGTAGGGATTATAATTTAGAAATATTTTATATTGAAGTTGATAAATTAAGTAGTAAGGAGTTAACTGAATTTAAGAATGTTATTTCTTTTGATGATGCTACTCCGGTTACTTTATTTATTAAAAATGGTGTAGAAAATACTGCTAGTAACAGGATATTTGGTAATGTTAGTGGTGATAAGATTATTGAAAAGTTTAAGAAAAATGGTTTTATAAAATAAAAAATAGTATTTGTTTACTATTTTTTTGTTAGTCCATTGTTAACCAATCTTCTCCTTTGAATGGTTCAGTTCTTAATAGGTTTGGATAATCTAATTGTCTTAATACTTCATATAAAACTAATGCTACGCAGTTAGACAAGTTAAGACTTCTTACATTATCTGTTGTTGGTATTCTTAAGCATCTATCTAGATAATTTCTTAATATTTCTTTAGGTATTCCTGTGCTTTCTTTACCGAAGAAAAGATAAATATCTTTAGTTGATTTTGTATAGTCAAATGATGAATGTGGTTTTTTTCCATATCTTGTTAAAAAGTAAAAGTCTCCATCATTTTGAGAAAGAAAATCTTCGAAGTTTTCATAGACTTGATAGTTTACTTTATCTAGATAATTTACGGCACTTCTTTTGATATATTTTTCTTCAAGACTAAAACCTAATGGCTTTATTAGATGTAATTTGGCATTTGTTGCGGCACAAGTTCTCATTATATTTCCTGTATTACCTGGTATTTCTGGTTCGTATAAAACTATATTAATCATTTAATTCTAAACCTTCTTGTTGTAAAAAGTTTTCAATTAGATTAATATCATAATTATTTTGTTTTATTTCATATATTTCTGTTAATTTACCATCTTTGAATACTAGAATACAAGGAATATCTGCGATTGTTTTATCTTCTATTTTATAGTCTTTTTTTGCTTTATTGATTAAGGTTTTATTATTATATATTTCAGTTAGGTCTAGATATAATATTTCATTTTTTAGTGAATTATCGATTATGGTTGTTTTGAATTTTTTTTCAAAGTCTCTTACATCTTGATTTTCTAATACTGATACATAGATGTAAGCATTCTTGTTTTCATCAATATAGTTAGATAATTCGTTATAATTAATTACTTGCATATATCTATCCATTATTTGGTTATTTAATTTGCTTTCTTCATATGTTAGATACCATAAGTAAAAATAAAATGCTAATAATATAGTTACTAAAACTATTATAGACAAAAATATATAATTTTTTACTGGTACTTCTTTTTTTTCTTTCTTCACGAATACCATCTCCTTAGATAATTTTATCAGTTATTTCTTTTTTTGTAAATATTTATATTAAATAATATGTTTTTTTTATGGGATTATGTTATAATATTTCTGGTGTTTTAAATGAGAGAAAATTATGCAAAGTTATTAGAAGATATTATTAATAATTTGGGTTATAAACCAAAATTATTATTACATAGTTGTTGCGCTCCTTGTAGTAGTTATGTGATTGATTATTTACATAATTATTTTAATATTACTATTTTTTATTATAATCCTAATATTTATCCACAGGAAGAATATGAGAAAAGAAAAGAAGAGCAAATTAGATTTATTAAAAATTATAGTGATGTATCATTTATGGACTGTGATTATGATAATGATTTATATAATGATATTGTTAGTGGTTTAGAAGATGAACCTGAAAGAGGAAAAAGATGTACTAAGTGTTTTGAGCTTAGATTAGGGAAAACTGCTTATATGGCAAAAGAGAATAATTTTGATTATTTTTGTAGCACTCTTACTGTTAGTCCTTATAAGAATTCTAAATTAATTAATGAGATAGGTAATGATTTATCTTTGAAATATGGTATTAAGTGGTTATATTCTGATTTTAAAAAGAATGATGGTTATAAGAAATCTATTATGTTTTCTAGAGAATATAATTTATATAGGCAAGATTATTGTGGATGTATTTATTCAAAAAGGGATAGATTAAATAGTGAAAAAAAGACTCTTACTCATAATGAGTAGGAGTTTTATGTTAATATCATTGTTACTAATTTTATTGAACCATATAAGACTGCTGCTAACCAAACTATTACTATTGGTATTGCAAATACGTGACCTTTTAGTTTTTTTACTTTTACGTTTGGTTGGATTACTGGTGTTTGTTGTTCTAATGGTTGTATTTGTGAATTTTGTACTTGTTGATTTTGTATTTGTGGTTCTACAACTGGGACTTCTAATTTAGTAACTTGTTCTGTTGGTTCAGCCATTCTAACTGGTTCTGCTGGCATTACTTGTGGTATTTCTATTTGACTAGGTTGTTGAACTGGTTCATTAATACTATTATTAACTACAGGTTGTGGTTCTGGCATAGTATTTTGTACTGGTTGTGGTTGAACTGGAGATGCATTTAAACTTGCATTTATTTTGTTTAAATCTATTTCAGCAGTTGCTTCTTGTAATGCTTCTTTTAAATTAGTTTCTTTTTCTATATTAAATATTGGTCTTTCTGGAATAATTTTAGTTTCTATTCTGTTATAAAATGAACTAATTTTAGGAATAAAACTTTTTTTCATTGTTACTACATAAGTTTTTGATAATGAAAAATTACTTGCTGGTATTGGTTTTTCAATACTTTTAATTTTATTATTAGCAAATGATAAAGATGTTATTGATAGTTTATCAGTGGTTGCTAAAAAAGTTACTTTTATTTTGTTAAGTAATTCTTGTAATTTTTCTACTTGAGATTTTGATACATTAAATGGTAAAAAGACTTTACTATTTTCTAAATTATTTACTCTTTGATCTATTAAAGTTTTATTTATTACTTCTACGTTAGACATTTTATCACCTCTTATAATGGTAATTTAATTATTTCTTTTACAATGTTATCTATTTTTTGTTTTTCAATAGGGTCTGAGATATCAGTTAATTTTTCTGTTCCTTCGGGTGTTTGTTCTAATCTAGATACAAAGATATTTACTGTTTCTGTATCTCTATCTATGCTATAAACTGCATATTCTTTTCCTTCATTTTCAAATACTGTAATTAAATTTGCTTCTCTTTCTATATTTTGTTCATCTGTTATTTTGAATTTTTTATCCATTTTTATTCCTCCGTTAATATGGTTACCAATTATTGGTTACTCTATACTATGTAATTAATATAACATATTTTTTTGGTTATTACAATAGTGTTATTAATTTTTTTGCTTTTTTTAACAAAATAAAAACTATAGTGATGTCCTATAGTCTTAACTTTTATGTTATCTTTTTTCTATTTCTTTAATTTTTCGGTATACTTTATTTGCTGTAATATTAACTTCTTGTGAATTATTATTTACAAATATAGTGTTTTCTGGGAGATTTTTTTTAAATTCTTCATAGAATTTTATCCTTTTTTCTTCGTCATCTAAAACTTTATCAAGACTAGATTTTCCTCTTCTAGTAATTCTTTCTTGTCTAAGTTCTTCATCTATATTAACAAACAATGTTAAATCTGGTACTAATAATTGATGATTATATATGTTGTAGTTCAGATCTATGTCTATTCCTGCAACTCTATTCGAAACGACTGTATCTATTAAATACCTAACCAAATAAACATTTTTATTTTTTATGTCACAATTATTTTTTATATAATCAGACATATATACAGTTGATGATAAATAATATAACATATGTGCTATAGTTGATTCTTTTCTTACTTTTGTATCAATTATTTCACGATTATAATATTCCTCACTTGGAGTTTTAAATAAATATGAACCTTCATCTAACTTGTGTAAACTTTTTCCAATACTACTAGTACCACTACCATCTAAACCAGTAATTACAATAAACATTTTTCTATCTCCTATCTAAATTTTTTGAAAGTAATTCATATGCTTTTTTTATATCATAATCTTCACT
>OLHG01000742.1_pt1 | contig 22354 bp, 15 predicted proteins | sample 1605971 | NCBI WGS metagenome assembly OLHG01 (sample SAMN03283289) | human gut metagenome | biome: human-associated habitat; material: feces | host: Homo sapiens | place: Peru | collected 2012 | reverse complement strand
CCGTGGTCTTGCCGTAAGCCTCCAGGTGGAAGGGGTCGATCATGTTCACATCGTTCAGATCCGCCGTGGCCGCCTCGTAGGCCAGGTTCACCGGATGGTTCAGCGGCAGATTCCAGATGGGGAAGGTCTCGAACTTGGCGTAGCCCGCGGTGATCCCCCGCTCATGCTCGTGATAGAGCTGGCTCAGGCAGGTGGCCAGCTTGCCGCTGCCGGGTCCGGGAGCCGTGACCACCACCAGCTCCCGGGTGGTCTCGATATAATCGTTCTTGCCGAAACCCCCATCGGAGACCACAAACGCGGTATTGGAGGGGTATCCCTCAATGGCATAGTGATGATATACCTTCACTCCCATGCCCTCCAATCTTGCCTGGAAGGCCTTGGCCGCCATGTTGTCGTGATACCGGGTCAGCACCACACTGGAGACATAGAGCCCGAAGTTCCGGAAGATATTGATGAGCCGGATCACATCCAGATCGTAAGTAATGCCCAGGTCTCCCCGAATCTTGTTTTTCTCAATATCCGCGGTGTTGATGGCAATGACCATCTCCACCTGGTCCTTCAATTGCAGCAGCATCCGGAGCTTGCTGTCCGGCTGGAAGCCGGGAAGTACCCGGGACGCGTGGTTGTCATCGTAAAGCTTGCCGCCGAATTCCAGATAGAGCTTGCCGCCGAACTGGGCGATCCGCTCCCGGATGTGGCTGGACTGCATCTGTAAATACCGATCGTTGTCAAACGCCCTTTGAACCATGAATCTGACGCCTCTTTCTTTCAATTTGAGCGCCTCCATTATATCGGATTTCCAAGCGAAACGCAATAACGTGTTGGTGGAAATTTTGCGGAAAGAAAAGCCATTGCGTTTTGGGCAAACAAACGCAATGGCTTCTATTTTCATATCTTGACCGCCAGGCGCTCCCTCTTCTCCTCCGGGCGCAGCGGGGTGCCCAGCATATGCCGCCACCAAGCCTCCATCCGCAGTCTCCGGTTCAGCCAGGTGAACAGAAGGTATCCCAGAGCGCCGCCCACAAAGTTCATGATCACATCGTCCACATCCGCGCTGCGGCCGATGAAGTACTGGAAGGTCTCTATAGACACGGTGGTCAGCAGCACCACCGTGAGGGTCCCCACAGGCTTGCGAAGCACATGGGCGGCAATGGGAAGCAGCAGCCCATAGGGCAGAAACATGGCGATGTTCAACAGCAGCTGGGCTGCCATGACGGCAGGTCCCGCGTCATAGCACTCCGTGACCCAGACGAAGGGCTTCAGATTCAGGTGATGGACCGCCGGATGAAAATTCAAAGGTCCGTAGAAGAAAACGGTCAGGTACATTAGCGATGCCAGGGCCAGCCCCAGGACGATCTTGCTCAGGTGGTACAGCCCGGAATGCTCTCCAAAGCGGCGGTTCGACATAGCGCCATAGGGAGCGTAGGCCAGGCAGCACAGGGCCGTCAGCAGGGGAAGCGCCGAGGAAAACGTGACGTAGTAAGTAAGCATTCCGAATACCTCCTTGTTTGTGATGGGGGTATTTTACCACAAAAACCTCAAATTGTCCTTAAATGGAAATTATATTCTCTTTAAGGCTTCCTTAAGGTTTTCAGTCGTTGGCCTTAAACACATCCGCCACATCGGTAATGGTGACGAAGGCCTTGGGGTCCAGCCCCCGGACCATAGAGCGGACCCGGGAGATCTGGAATCGGTTGACTACGAAATAGATTAGCGTTTTTTCGGCATTGGAATAGCCTCCTACGGCGGCAATGCGGGTGGTGCCGCAGGAAAATGCCTCCAATAGAGCGGCATTGATCTCCTCCGGGTGGTCCGTAACGATCATCACCGCCTTGGACCGGTCGATGCCCTCGGCAATGAAGTCGATGGTTTTGAGTCCGGCGGCATAGGTGACAATGGAATAGAGCGGCAGGACCCAGCTGCCCAAGACCACACCGCAGAGGACATACAGCGCCACATTGTAGATCATCACAAAGGTGCCCACCGTAATGTTCAGCCCCTTGGCAAAGGTCACCGCCAGCACATCCATGCCGTCGATGGCTCCCCCGCTGCGGATGGTCAGGCCGCTGCCGATGCCGGAGATCACGCCCCCAAAGAGGGCGCACAGCAGCAGGTCCTCCCCGGCCAAGGGGGAAGCCATGGCCACATCGATGGGCAGCACATCCGTGATCATCCAGCTGCCCCAGGCATACACCGTCACGGCGAAGAGAGAATACACCGTAAAGACGACCCCCTGCTTCTTGAGTCCGAAGAGAAACAGTGGCACGTTCAGCAGCAGCAAAAAGGCACTCAGCGGCAGCGGCGTCAGCTGAGACAGCAGGATCGCCGTGCCGGAGATGCCGCTGTCATACAGCCGCACCGGAGCCAGAAACACCGTAACGCCAAAGGCGTTGATACATCCGGCCAAAAAAAGCTGGGCAAAATTCCGCCAGGACAGTTGCTTGGTAAGTTGTCGCATAAAGTTCCTCCTATACTAACTTTGTGTGATTATATCAGAGAAACATGGCGGAATTATGACGAAAATGGAAGAAAATTAAAAAATTGGGAATCGGCTCTGCCGATTCCCAAACATTCATCTTCTGTGTTCTTCCAGAAATTCCCCCAGGTCCTCCATGGCCTTCGTGATGACCTTGGGCTCCGGCAGCATAACGATGCGGAAGCGCAGGTCCTCAAACCAGTCGAAGCCGTGGCCGGGGATCACCAAAACCCGCTTCTCGTGGAGGAACTTCATGGCGAAGTCCTCGTCGCTTTCAAAGTCGAAGGCACCGGGCTCCAAACCGGGGAAGAGATAAAAGGCCGCCCGATTGGGGATCTGGGTCACGCCGGGGATCTTTTTCAGTCCCTCCACCGTGGCCTTGCTCTGCTCATAGAGCCGCCCCCCTGGGGCCATCATGGCGTGGGTGCTGGCATAGTCCTGAAGAGCCGCCGGGATCACCAGCTGCGTCAGCGCATTGCCGCACAGACGCATGGCCGCCAGCTGCATGACCCCTGCCTCAATCTCCGCCAGCTCTTCTCTGGGACCGGAAAATACCATCCAGCCGCAGCGGAAACCGCAGATAATGTGGGACTTGGACAGTCCGTTGAAGGTGACGCAGGGCAGGTCCGGAGCCAGAGCGGCCAGAGAATAACTGGGGATACCGTCCATCACCAGCCGGTCGTAGATCTCATCTGCCAGCAGGAGCAGATGGTGCTCCCGGGCCAGCTGGGCAATGGCCAGGAGGGTCTCCTTGCCGTATACGGCACCGGTGGGATTATTGGGATTGATGACCAGGATGGCCTTGGTTCGGGCGGTGATCTTGCCGCGGATATCCTCCAGGTCCGGGTTCCAATTGTTCTTCGGGTCGCAGCGGTAATGGACGGGCTTTCCGCCGCCCAGATAGGTATTGTTGCTCCACAGGGAGTAGCAGGGAGAGGGCACCAGCACCTCGTCTCCGGTGCCAACCAGGGCGGTGAGCAGCATGGACACGGCCTCACTGACGCCGTTGCAGATATAGATATCGTCCAGGGTAATGCCCTGGAGCCCCTTGCTCTTGTGGTAGGCCAGAATGGCTTCCCGGGCGGGAAGCATACCCCGGACCTCGCAGTAGGGCACCGCCTTGTCCACCTGGGACACAAGGGACTGCCGGACGCTTTCCGGCAAAGCGAAGCCGAAGTTGCCGGGATTGCCTGTATTCAGCTTTAAAACCGGAATTCCCTGGGCCTGCATCCGCAGAGCCTCCACATACAGCGGCCCCCGGATATCGGAATGCACATGGGCCAGACGATCTGATTTCTCAATCATGGATCTCGTTTCCTTTCCTGATCAAGCATAGGCATAATCGGGGGTATTATAGCATTTTCCCTCTGGAAACGCAACAGCGAATTACGCACAAAGAGCCGTGGGCATCTTTCGACACTTCCGGCTCTTCGTGAGAAGGAGAACACACGCTATATAAGCGGGTCCGGCTTAATCATCGGCTCCCGTGAGAGCCGCCTTGCCCATTTCTCCGGTGCGGACCCGGACGACCTCTTCCACATTGTAGAGGAAGATCTTGCCGTCGCCGGGATGACCGGTGTAGAGGGCACTCTTGGCTGCCGCAATGACCGCCTCGGGCGGCACGGTGGAAACCACAATGTCCACCTGGAGCTTGGGCAGCAGGTTCATATTCATGGGAATGCCGCGGTAGAATTCCGTCTTGCCCTTCTGGACACCGCAGCCCATGACCTGGGTAACCGTCATACCGGTGACGCCGATCTGAGCCATCTGGGATTTCAGGGCTTCAAACCGGGACTGGTTGCAGACGATGGTAATCTTGGTATACTTTCCGGCATCGGCGGCAGGCTTTTCGTAAACAGGGATGGCCTTTTCCACCGGAGTGGTGCCGGTGGCCACAGGGGCCTTGGTCTCGTCCACCACCATGGAGGTGGCGCTTACCCAATCGGCATAGGCGGAAGCCAGGCCGTGCTCGGAGATATCCAGGCCCTCGATTTCCTCCTCGGCGGAGCACCGCAGGCCAATGGTCTTTTTGATCAGGGTGAAAATAACGGTAATCATCACCGCGGTATAGGCAGCCACTGCCAAAACACCCAGCAGCTGGATACCGAAAAACCGGAAGCCGCCGCCATAGAGGAGGCCGCCGTCTGTTGCCAGGAGTCCCGTCAGGAGGGTGCCGGTGGCACCGCAGACGCCGTGGACGGAGACAGCACCTACAGGGTCGTCGATCTTGGCCACCTTATCGAAGAATTCCACAGAAAGCACCACCAGAATGCCGCAGACAATGCCGATGACGGCGGAGCCCACAGGAGAGACCAGATCGCATCCGGCGGTAATGCCCACCAGGCCTGCCAGCGCGGCATTGAAGGTCATGGATACATCGGGCTTGCCATAGCGGACCCAGGTGAAGATCAGGGTGGTCACGCAGGCCACGGCAGCGGCCATATTGGTGTTGAAGAAGACCAGACCGGCGGAGATCATGGCCTCGTCGGAGTCCATCGCTACCGTGGAGCAGCCGTTGAAGCCGAACCAGCAGAACCAGAGAATGAACACGCCCAGGGCGGCAATGGAGAGGTTGTGGCCCAGGATGGCCCGGGGCTTGCCCTCGGAATCATATTTGCCGATCCGGGGACCCAGCATGGCCGCGCCGATGCAGGCGCAGATGCCGCCAACCATATGGACCGCGGTGGAACCGGCGAAATCGTGGAAGCCCAACTGGGCCAGCCAGCCCCCGCCCCAGATCCAATGACCGGAAATGGGATACAAAAACAGGGAGATACAGGCAGAATAGGCACAGTAGGCAGAAAACTTGGTCCGCTCCGCCATGGACCCGGAGACGATGGTAGCCGAGGTGGCACAAAACACGGTCTGGAAAATGACAAATGCCCATTGGGGAACTCCCGCGGGAAGGATATGACTGTAGTCCCCAAGGATCAGGGGGTCCAGCCTGCCGATGACGGCGCTGCCGGCACCGAACATCAGGCCGAAGCCCACCAGCCAGAAGCAAGGCGTACCGATGCAGAAGTCCATCAGGTTTTTCATCAGAATGTTGCCGGTATTTTTCGCTCTCGTAAAGCCTGCCTCACACATGGCAAAGCCGGCCTGCATAAAATACACCAGGGCTGCCCCCAGCAGGACCCAAATTGTGTTTACGGGTGAAAATTCCATAATTCTTCCTCCTTACGTTTCTCTTGCAAGGATTTGAACGGCCATTCAAATCAAAAAAGGCGCCGGTCCCTTTCGGGATCAGCGCCTTTGCTTGATGGGGCTAGTATACTCCGTTTTTGCGTTTTGTCAATGGCTTCTTTCGCATTTTGGAGATTTGTATAAAGTTTTTGTGAATACTGGGCCAAGTTTTGCAAGTTTTGTTTTCTTAAATTGCATCTTCACCTTTCCCTGGGGGGAGGGTGCCGCCCCACACCCGGCCCGGCTTCGCCCTGCCACCCTCTCCCAGGAGAGGGTCATGCGCAGAGTCTGCTGATCACCAGCGCATAGATCTTCGCCGTCATCAGCAGCTGGCTCAGTCTGGCCCGCTCATTCGCGCCGTGGAGGTGGGAATCGAAGCCATGGTCCCCCGCGCCGAAGGCCACACCGCCGGGGATCTCATGGACATAGGTGCCGCCGCCGATGGCCTCGCAATAGCCCTTTTTGCCGGAGTAGGTCTCGTAGGCGGACAGGAGGGTGCGGATAAAGTCGGAGTCGGCATCCACAGCGTGGGCAGGCCGCAGACTGCCCTCACAGCTCCAGCCGTAGCCGGCAAATTTTCGCTCCACCACATCCACCGTGTTCTCCTTGGTGGCGCACAGAGGATCCCGGGAGTCGAAGACGGCGGTAAAGCCCGTCTGCGTCAGGGTCAGAAGAGACAGGGTCAGGGTCAGCACGCCGGAAGCTTCATCCTCCATGGCAATGCCCAGAGCCTTCCCCCGGTTGTCGCCGTAGGGGAAGCAGCTGTGGAGCCGCCGGACTGTGGTCTCCGCCTCGCCCTGGGCCAGATCCAGGCGGCACAGAGCCTCCAGCGTGGCCGTAATGGCATTCTTGCCCTCGTCCGGGGTGGAGGCATGGGCCTGAACGCCCACAGCGGTGACGGCCAGGGTCTCCCCTTCCGCGTTTGCCGTCAGTGCTACGCCGGTCTCCCGGCTGACCTGGGCCAGCACCTCCTGGACCTGGGCAGGATCCCCGCCGGAAATCACCGCCTTGCAGTTGGCAGGGGCCACATTTTTCCGAATGCCGCCCTCCAGGGACAGGACCTTCACGCCGCTTCCCTGGGTTTTCTCCCAGGTCTTGGAGAATTTGGGGCCGTAGCCTGCCTTTTCGATGTTGATGACAGGGAAATCCGCATCCGGGGACAGAGCGTAGGGAGCAAAGGGATGAGACGCGTAGTAGTGTTCAATATCCCGGGAGCCCGTCTCCTCATCGGTGCCCATGATCAGCTTCACGTTTTTCGTCAGCGGCAGCTCCAGCTCCCGGACGCAGCGCATGGCAAGCATGGCAGCCACCAGCGGCCCCTTGTCGTCATCGGTGCCCCGGCCATAGATCAGGTCCCCGTCTCTGACCAATTGATAGGGGTCCGTATCCCAGCCGTCTCCGGCCCCCACCACATCCAAGTGGGCCAGGATGTGCAGGCCGTCAGGGGCCTCCATCAGGTCCGCCGTCCCCACGTAGCCCTCCTGGTTTTCCACCGCAAAGCCCCATTTTTTCGCCAGCTCCAGTCCCCGGTCCAGAGCCAGGGCAGGGCCCTCCCCAAAGGGCATACCGGGCCTGGCTTCCCCCAGGGTGGACTCCGCTTCGATCAGAGGCCGCAAGGCCTCTACCAGCTCATCCTCCCGGTCCTTCATCCAGTCGGAGATCCGCTGTTCTGTAGTCATGGTTTTTACCTCCTGTTTTTTTCTGGTATTATACCGCGAAATCGGGAAAAAGGCAATGCCCCCGGACCGGCTTCTGCCGGAGTCCGGGGGCTGTTTCACTGGGTGTCCTCCTGAGGATTCAGGATCCGGACATCCAGCTCTCGGGACGCCAATTCCTTTCCCTTACTGTTCAGGGCGGTTACCTTGACGGTCACCATATTTTCTGTCTGGTTGGGCTCCAGCTCCAGCCGGACCTGGAGGCCGTTGGGATAGGCCTTGACCGGCAGGAGCTTCTGGGGCGCGACTTCCGTTCCCTCGGCGGCCAGGATCACCTTTCCGTCCTCCACCGCAAAATAGCGAACGCCGTCGTAACGGTCGGATTGGAAATGAAGCTCCTCAGACCAGTCCGTAACCCGGGTGCTGTAGCGCAGAATGTCACCCACGGCATCCAGTACCGTGGTGCACAGTGTCTGGGATTCTGAGGCCGTGATAGAGGCGGTATAGCTCTCTACCGCCAGCCGGGTGCCTACGGTGACTGTAGCGGACACCAGCAGCAGGATCACAACGGTGCAGAGCATCTCCACCAGGGTAAACCCCTTATTGCGTCTTTTCACTTGGCTGCCTCCTGGGTGGTGTAGCGGCGGTAGATGGCGTCGGCATACTCCCGGTCCCCGGTTTTCTCCTGGGTCACCCACTCTTTTACAGTGTAGGAGCTGCCGTTTACCACCATGGTTTTTGTTCCCGATTCCGCCATATCCGCGTACCGGAAGGACTGGTCCGCTCCTTTGATCTGGGCGTTGGACCGGGCGGCGGAAACCACAGCCCCGCAGAGAAACAGGAAGACCACCGTGATCACCAATATGGCACACAGGGACTCTACCAGGGTCTCGCCCCGGCAGGAACCCATTTTTTTCATGATCCCGCCCCCTTCTTCGCCGTGTCCGCCCGCTCCAGCTTTGCCGTGGTAAAGGCCCAGGTCACGGTCCGCCTGGTCCAGACGTTGCTTTCATCCTGTCCGGCCTCGTCCTTTAGGTCGTCGGTATTGGCCCGGATGGTCACTTTCATGCGGCATGGAGCCTCCGGAATGGGCTTACCGGGAACAGCGTTGGAAAAAACGGCGGTAAGCACATATTTTCCCTCACTGAAATCCGGGTCCTTATCCAGCGTCATCTCCATGGAAACATCCTCGTAGCCCTCTACCTGGATGGTGCAGGTCTTGGTGTAGGCAGTCCCGAAGTCCATCAGGTGCTTCAGCCCATTCTCCACTTCCTTGGAAAAGGGGCCGGAAAGCGTAGTATATGTGGTCTGGGTCGCCAGGACCTCTCCCCTGGACGCGTCTTTGTATCTGGTAGTGACCACCCGCCGGAAGCTGTTGTCCCCGTTGAAGCTCAGCACACTGTCCCGGAAGGTTTCCGCGGCAGAACTCACCGTCAGATAGGCCTGCTGGCTTTCACGCTGCTGGACCACATTCTGTCCTGCAGTGGCGGCGGCGGCCAGGATGGTGTGGCTCACCATCAGGGCCACCAGCATCAGAAACAGGGCCAGGACCATGGAGGAGCCCCGGTCAGACCGCAGCTTCTTGCGTATGGTTTTCACGGGGTCCCCTCCTTTCTTTCTCAGGCTTCCGTCTCATTCTTGTTCGCCTCTTCCGCAGGCTCCTGCTTTTTGTTCTCCGGTCCTTCGGCAGGCCGCTCCGGAGTCTCCGGCAGGATCGGCTCTTCCTGGCCGATATCTCCGCCTTCTTCCAGGTTCTCCTGTTCCTGCGTCCCGTCTTCCTGGGACTGTTGGTCCCCTTCCTCCTGCTCCCAGACCGCATACAGCGTTACGTCCTGGTAGAGAATGTGGCTGCCCCCCTGCTTCATAGCGTCCTCCAGGGTCGCCCCAGGGGTCAGCGCCGCCTGGGCGGCATCGGCCTCAAAGGCCCAGCCCAGGAAGCGGTAGCCGGAGCGGGTGAAGCCGCAGTCCGGCAGCGCACTGTCCTCCGTTCCGATGGAATACCGGCTTGCCTCCATGGTTCCGGCCTCACCGTCAGGGCTGTCCCAGCCGGGGAAGTTGCCGTTGTAGGTGACGGTGTAGCTGGCCGGTTTCCAGAGGGCCCGGAGGGTCACGATCTGGCCCTGCTCGATCTTCTGTCCGCCGGTGAGGGCGTCCAGCCGGTCTGTAAAGGTCCCAGGCATAAAGGTGGCTCCACCTTGCCCTGCCCAGCCCACAAATTCGTAGCCCGGACGCTGGTATTCGCATTCCTTCAACGTGTTCGCGCTGCTGTCATAGGTGAAGACGGAATTCTCCATGGGCACGTTGTCGTCCCACTCATAGTCGTCATAGCCCGCATCATAGGCCACATAGAAGCGGATCGGCCCGGCCTCCTGGAGGATGGTCCTGTTTTCCGTAAGGGTGCCCTCCGGCAGCCTCCAGGTCCAGTGATATCCTTCCGGCAGTCCGGCAGCTGCGTCCAGTCCGGCGTTTCTCACCAGCTGCAGCAGCTCCCCGTCCAGCTCATCCTGGTCCAGCTTGCTCAGGTCCTGGCCCTGCTCCACACGGATCTGCTTCAATAGGGTCTGGGTATCCTGGAAGCAGAACCGGACATAGTTTGGCCGATCATAGACAAGGGCATAGGTCCGGTTGACGGTGGTGCCGTCGCTGCTCCTGGGCCGCAGGGTCAGCCGCAGGGACCACTGGGCATCGCTGTCGCCGGTAACGGCAACAGGCCGGTAGACAAAGTTCTGATTCCGGGTGCCTGTGGTGACCACCGCCCTGTCAACGCGGACGGTGATTCCCTCCAGGGTGAAGCTGTCTGCGGCAGGCTCCGGGTCCGTAGTGTCCGGAAGGACCTTGGTCATTTCCCGATAGCTGCCCCCAAGATTCAGTTCCGCCTTTTCTACATCGAAAGCACCGAGATCCGTGTAAGAGATGGCGCTGCCCTCCGTGTCCTTCCGGTTGGAGGCATAGAGGAAGAGCTTGGCGCTCTCCAGTGCCGGTCCCTCCTTCCCTTCTGCCCGTGCTTCGGAGGTGAATTCTCCGTCGGCAGGCCTATGGGGCAGGGTGATTTCCTGGTCCGTGATGCCGTCACCCAGGCCCAGCACATCACTGGGATGGATCACCACCGGGATCACCAGGGTGGATTCCACCGGGTCCGCGTTTACGCCGTCACCGGCATCCCAGGTGTAGGTGAGGCGCAGGCTCAGCGCCCCTTCTCCGGCGCTGAAGCCGGTGAGGCCTGTCAGCGCAAAGCTGCCGTCCTCATTGGCATTCAGGAAGCCGTCCTTGGTCCAGGTCACCAGGTCCTTTTCGCTGTCCTGGGTATCGATGGCCAGGTCCCAGCTGAGCTTGGCGTTTTCGCCGGGGCGGAAGGCGTTGCCCTCGGCATCCTCCAGCAGGACTTTCAGCTCTGCCAGGCCGTCCCCTTCGTAGGCCTTCAGGGGCAGCAGGGTTTCGTCCACGGCGATTTTCAGGTCTGCCGTCACCGTCAGGGTCAGCAGGGCGGTATAGTCCACCCCGTTCTGGGTCACGGTAGCCAGAACCTTCACCGTGCCGGGATGCTGGCCCAGGAAGGTGACACCAAAATAGTCACCGGTCAGGGTCCTATCATAGTCCAGGATCCTGGCCGCGGCCTTGCTCACCTCAGCCTCCGGGATGGGATTCCCCTCCTGATCCATCAGGGTGTACACAGGCTCGGAAATGCCGCTGGTATCGACTCCCGCCACATAAAGCCGCCAATCCAGGGTGGCCTGGAGGGTCTCCGCCTGCAAGGCAATCAGCTCCCGGGGCTCGGTCTGCTCATCTTCTACAGGAGATCCTGTTTCTTCCGTTTCCTCCGGGGGCAATTCCAGGAGCTCTGCCTCCTCCGCCACTTCTTCCGCCACTTCTTCCGCCACTTCTTCCGCCGCGGCGGTATTGCCCCGGTTCGCCAGCAGGTCCATGGTCGCCTGATGCTCCTGCCAGTAGATGCCGAACTTGGGCCAGCGGCCATAGTGGACGTTGACGGTCTCCCCGTTGTTTTCCTGGGTCAGGACGGTTGGGAAGGGATAGTCCAGGCCCTTCAGCTGGATATCGCTGCCGGGGAAGGAGTATTTGCCGTTGATGGAGGCGGTGTTCTCGGTGGTGGTGACCGGATGGAAGTCCGGCAGGTAGTCGAAGAGCGCTCCCTGCATCTCGGAATAAGAGAGGTAGGGATTGCGGTCGTTGTTCAGCTCGATTCGGCGGTCCCACCAATCTTTGCCGCTACCGGACGCATAGTGGGTAGCGTTCAGGTTCACCCCCTGGAAGGTGGCCGTTCCCTTCAGCTGGCCGTAGGTAATCAGCTGGTAGTCATCGGCTTTTTGCGCCGAACTGTCCAGCGCATAGCAGTTTGTAATCACAATATAGTCGTTTTGAACAGCGGAGAAACCCTCCTGCATTTCGCCGTTGGAGGCAATGGCCTGGGTGCTCTTGATTCCGTTGCTTCCCTTGGCGGGCATAGATACATAGCTGTAAGAATCGGTTACGGTGGTGGCCACAGTGGTAGAGCCGATAAGCGAGGCCAGGTTGCCGCCGTTACGCAGGATAATGCCCCCAAGAATGCCGCCCATCCAGATACTCGCCGATCCGCTGAATCCGCCCTGGCTGATGTTGGAGGTACTTTTCATGGATCCTCCCGCATAGCATGCGACAATGCTGCCTCGGGCACAGCCTGCCAGGCCGCCCACACGGAGATTCTGATATCGCCCGTTATAGGTGATATTGATCTCAATGTCCGTCACAGCCGAGCAGTTGGTGATCTCCATGGTGGTGGCGCCAACCATTCCGCCCACGCAGCCGCCGCCCCAGCCCGGATCTGTTGCCTGCACATCCAGGATGGAATAACCGGATACTGTGCAGTTTTTGAAGGTACTGTTGGGATCGTTTCCGGAACCGGCCAAGCCCACCAAACCGCCTACAGAGTACCAGCTTTTGGAATCCCGGTGGATGATTTGGGCGTTGTTGTCGGAGTAAAGCACGATGTTCTGCATCTTGGCTCCGGAGGTGGCACCGAACACGCCGATGCACTGGGCATCCGTATCAATGCTGATATTCCGAATGGTGTAGGCCTGTCCGTCGTAGCTGGAGGAGAAGAAGGCCATGATTGCCTGGGCGTTTCCGGTATTTCCGGCGTTGTCATACATACCGCCGATGGGTGTGTATGTCCCGCCGGAGTCTGTGGCATTCAGGTCGTGGGACTGGACCCAATAGAGGTCCAGTCTGGCGCTGGGTCGATTGCCGTTCGTGCCATATTTACCATAGGACAGATAAGGATAGCGATTATACAGGCTATCGTTTTTGCTTCTGTCCGTGGCAGAGATATAGGATGAGGCATTTTTCGCCCAGTAGTTCCAGTTGATGAATTGCAGCTGCTCCACAGACCTTACCTCATAGCTGTTCCCCTGGCTTCCGGGCCTGGCGGCCCCGGTGGCCCGGGCATCCCCAAGGTCCGCCTGAGAAATGCTGTCCAGGCTGAAGGCGTTGGCAAAGAAGGGGGACACCGTGTAGGTATACACCCCGGATTTGGCCGTGTCCACGCTGCCGTCATCACGGGTCACATAGGGGCTGTACAGCGTCCAGGCAGCGTTCCGGTTGGCCTCCGTATCCCGGTTGCCGTCCTTCCCCGTCATGTGCAGGCCGTTTACCCCCGTCCGGTAGGCCACGAACTTATACTGAGGCATCTGGATCTCCAGCTCCCGGCTGGCGTTGGTGTCCTCGTCTCCCAGCTCGCAGTTGGTGGGCACCAGGGTGGGCCGCTTGGGGTCATCCTCCGGGGCCGTATTGGCAGTGGGCTTGTAGAAGTAGCCGTAGCCATACTTGGTGATCACGCCGCCGTCGTCGTGGGCGGTGCACAGGGTGCTGCCGCCCTCCATCACTTCCCCATTGCTGGTGCCCTGGAAGGACAGGTGGTAGCCGGAGTTGCCCCCCTGCTCATACTCCCAGTAGAACACGCCGAATTCGCCCACATCCTTGTCCTGGTTGGGCCAGGGACCGAAATGCATGGCCTGGCCGTTTCTCGTCAGGCTGGCGGGATAGGGATAGGTCTGTCCGTCGGCGTTGCCCAGGTAGGTATTGGGAGAGGAGACGAATCCGTCCAGCTTCATTTGGGCCAAGCCCTGGGCATCGGTGACGCTGCCTCGGGCGGTTGCCCGGAAGGCATTTTCAGAGGCATTCAGGCTGTAGATCTTGCCCCGGTAGGCATAGGTGCCGCCGTCTAAGTAGTAGCAGCCGATGGTAGCGCCGCCGGTGCAGGCAAAGCCGTACATCTCCGTGTCGCCGCTGCCCATGAGGGCCACACCGGCGTAGCAGCGGATCAGGTTGCCGCTGCCGTTCTTTGCGGCAAAGCCCGCAATGCGGACGGTGTTTTTATTCAGCCGGGATTCGGTGACCTCCAGGTAGCCTGCCGCGTAGCTGTTGTACACGGAGCCGGAGTTGTCGCCTACCAGACCGGCGGCATAGATGTTGGCATTGTAGCTGCGCAGGGAGACCGTGGGGGTCTCGGCGGAGCAGGCGCTGAGGGTGCCGCCGTCGTTGCGGCCCACCAGGCCGCCGATATTGACGGTGGCCCCATTGTAAGCGGACAGGCCCATCCGGTAGCCGGTGACGGCGCAGTTCGAGAGATTGCCCTGGTTCCAGCCCACCAGCGCACCCATATTGACGGTCTTCACGCCGTCGGCTATGGGGCGGCTGTCCTTTTCCATGTGGGCCACGGTGTGGGCCATCCCGCCGGTGCTTTCGCCAATGAGCACCAGATTGCGGATGCTGCCGGAGGCACTGACCTTGCCGAAGAGGCCCACCTGGTTGGCGGAGCTCTCAATGTCCAGGTCCTCGATCACATGGTTCCGGCCATCGTAGGTGATGAAATAGGGATCCGCCTCGGAGCCGATGGGCTCCTGACTCAGGAAGGTCTGGCCGTAGTATCCCTCCCAATCGTACCGTCCATAGCTCAGATCCAGGTCCTGCCACACGGCGTTGGCCGCGGTGAGCAGTCCTCTGTATTGGGGATAGAGTCTGCTCAGGGCATACAGGTGCCGGGGGCTGCGCAGGTGCAGCACACTGGGCTTGCCCTCCAGGGAGGAGCCGAAGCAGCTGGCGAAATTGGGATTGAAATAGTAGGAGCGGGTCTGGTCATTCTCCCGGACGGTGAGCTGCTGATAGAAGGTGCCGGACTGGACGTTGGCGTCATTGTTCAGCATATCCGCCGGGAGCCGGTAGAGGTAGTACTTCTGGCCGCTCTGGGTGGTCACCGTGACGCAGTTCTGGTTGGTCAGGGTGGCGGTGCTGTTTCCCAGCTTGACCACGGCCTTCCAGTCGTCGCTCTTTTCGGCCAGATAGGCCAGGGCGTAGCCGTCCCCCCGGATCCGGACACGGCCGGCGTAATCCAGGATGGTGTCGTCTGCCCGGATGTTATCCACAGAGATGTTGCCGCCCTCAAAGCGAAGGTTCCCCTGCTGGTCCTTTTCAAAGTAAACCAGAGCGCCCTCCTCAAATTTGGCCGACCAGTCGCCGTAGTGGTCCAGCTCGCCAAGCTTGGGGAAGCTGTAGGTGCTCAGGCCCTGGTCCATCAGGTTATAGGGGTAGGTCTGGCCGGAGGTACCCAGGGCGAAGGGGGCCTGTAGGCTTTCCAGCGCCTCCTTCCCCGTCAGCACCTCGTAGCTGATGGCTTCTACTTGGCTGTTGCGGCAGTCCGTGGTGTTCACCAGGGGCAGATAATAGGCCCGGGTGGCATTGACGCAGTCGTAGGCGGTGGTGTAGATCCTGCGGTCCGCCTCCTCGGTGTCGCTGTCGCCGGTAAGCTCCAGGCTCATGGCGCTGTAGCCGTTGGTGGCGTTTTTCAGAGGGCTGACGTTCTCCTCAAAGCCCACCCAGCCCGCGGCCCTGTTTTCCGCCAGGCCGTAGCCCGCGGTGTAGAAATTCTGTAGGTTGATCCTGGCCCGGCCGCCTGCGCCGCCGATGAGCCCGCCCAGGCTGGCACCCGTCAGATAGCAGTCCGTATAGCAGTTGTAGATATTCACGGGGCAGTTTACCATGCCCACCAGGCCGCCCATGTAGCGGGTGGCAGACATGGGCAGGGATACGGAGCTGTGGTGGATGGTCAGCTGGCCGTTGGAGCCGGCAGTGCCGATCAGGCCTCCCGCGTTCCGGCCCTGGAGCCAGGGCTTCACCTTGGCCACTTCTCCGGCGGTGCCCGCCCGGTCCAGGTCCCCCAGAAGCGTGCTGAGGAACACCTGCACATGGCTGATCTGGGTCTTGCCGGAGGAAGCCCCCACCAGGACCCCCACGTTGGACCCGTCGCCCAGGACCCGGGGTCCCGTTACCAGCAGATCCTGGATGGTGCCGGTAAAGCTGGAGAACAGGCCCACGCCTCGGTTATCCGTCGTCTCAATGTGCAGCCCGCTGATGGCGGGGATGCCGCCGGAGCCGGATTCGCCGGAGCCGATCTTCTGGCCCGCGTAGCTGTGGATGCCGCTGTTGTGGATCGGCTGAAAAAGCCGGTCCCCGTATACGGAGTAGAAGCATTCCGGGTCGGCATCGTTTTTCAGGAAGGAGATGTCGTCCACCTGAATGGCGGAGCGGATCATATTGGAGGCCGTCTTGTTCGTCTCCACCTGAGAGGTATTGTTGTCCAGGTTTTGCAGGTGACGGCCGTAGGCGATATAGGCCACGGTGTTGTCATTGCTGCGGTAGTCAAACAGGCTGTTGGTAGACTGGATGTCCTTGTCCGTCAGCAGCTTGCCGCCGGCCTTTTGCAGGCTGGTGTCCAGGCGGACATCGATCTTGGTGCCGCACAGGAGCTTGCCCTGGGTCTGGGTGTAGAAGCTGCCTCCCGCGTCCAGACTGTCCAGCACCCAGCTGGCGCTGAACTTGGTGCCGGAGTCCTGGGAGATCTCATTGGCCGCAAACTGTTTTGTGAATTTATTTCCGGCAGAGTCCGTAATGGTCACGGTGAAGCTGGGCTTCTCCGAGGACAGGGTATGGCAGTAGAAATAGGCCGTCAGCTTTTCCTTGTTGACGATGACCACCTCTGCCCGCATGGCATCCGGGTCCACCACATCCACGTGGGTCAGGTCGCCGCCGTAGTAGCCGATCCAGGCCCCGTCCTCCAGCCGCTCGCTCCTGACCCGCAGGGCATCCAGCCGGGCCATAGGATCCTCCCCGGCAGCATCGGCAATGGACTCCTCGCTGTAAAACACGGCGTAGATGCTGCCCGTATTGGGGTTGAACTCAATGAGCCAGTTGTGCATCCACAGGTCCCGCTCCACACTGCTTTCCGGCAGGAGCACATAGGCGGTGTCCGAATTTTCCTCGGAGAGGACATAGTACAGGTTCGCCGCATCCTCGGAATTCTCCTCGGCATCCAGGGGATAGATATCCTTGTGGACCCCATCCCGGTCCTTGCCGTAGAGGTCCCCGAAGCCGCCGGTACGCAGCTGGGTGATCCGGGACTGGGCGGCCATATAGATGATCTCCGCCTTGCTGTCCAGCTCCCGCTGCCGCAGGTTCCGCCGCAGCCGTCCTACCCCCACAAGGGCGGCGGCCACCAGGATCGCCACCAGGGCCACTACCACCAGCATCTCCGTCAGGGTAAAGCCGGTGTTTTTCTTATGTAACTGTTTGGTAGACAGTTTCATATTGGGTTTCCTCCAAGGGCTTTTTCACGCCAACTCGAAATAGGTAATGACCATCTTGACACGGATGGTGTCTGCGTCCTCATCGATCTGCTTGGTCTCCCGGTTGACCCGGGTGATGCTCAGGTCGGAGATCTGGTTGATGTTCTTGCTGTCGTGGAGCCGGTTGATGATGGCCCTGGCCTGGCTATAGGTGTCCACCGAAAATTCCAGCTCCAGAGGACGGCGCAGCAGATACCCGCCGGAGAGCAGGGAGGTATCGGAAAAGCTCAGGGTATAGTCCACGGTGCCCTCCAGGATGGAGTGGATCTCCACCATCAGCACCCCGGAATTGTCATAGTTGGGGATGGGATCGGGGTCAGGGTTTTCCGCGAAGATGGCCTCCAGCTCCTGCTCCATCTCTTTCTTCTTCTGGATCAGGGCCATGTTCTGGGTGATGATGTCCTGCTCCCCGGCCGCCATCTGATTGTATTGCTCGATCTGGTCGTTGATGGGCTCCAGCAGGAATTTATAGTAGCAGATGCCGATGATCATCAGGCTGAGGATCACCAGCATGACCTTTTCTCTGGTCGTAAAAGGACGGTTCATTCTTCGGCCTCCTCCTCAATGGGCTGCAGGGCAACGGTCATGGTGAACTCCAGCAGAGCCTCCGGGTCGTTCTTATCCTCGGTAGAGGCGATGTTCAGGGCGGCAGAGGCCACAATGGGCTGCTGCTCTACCCGGCCCAACATGGCAGAAATCTGCCGCAGGTTCATGCCGGACATCTTCACGGTCATCACCGTGCCGGTGATGGTCATAGACTCCACGGTGCCCTGGGTCCGCAGGTACCGCTCCGTCATATCCAGCACCAGGGTCCGGTCAACGGTGATGAGGCCGTCCTCGGCGCTGTTTTCCATCCATTTCCGGGAGTAGGTCCGGTAGCGCTGCTCTACCTTGGGGTAGTCGGCCACAGCCTGCTCCACTTGCAGATACTGCTGGTGGACCTGGTTGTAGGCTCCCTCTGCCCGGTCCAGCCTTGCGAACTGATCGACAACGCCAAACTTGGCAACGGAGAAGCTCACCGCCAGGATGAGCGCGCCCCCCAGCACCAGAGTCAGCAGGCTCTTCTTTTTGGATTCTCTCTGGGCCAGGTTCACAAAGGTCTTGCTGGGCAGCTTTATGGCCTTGGGCCCGGCGGTTTTTCTGGTTTTGATCTGGTTCATTCTGGGCCTCCTATTTCTGCAGGGCACAGCCGACGGCCCGGGCGTAGAGCCAGGGCTCTTCCAGCTTGTCTGCCCCGGGGATCATGTCGGAAACGGGCATGATCTCCAAATCGGTCATCCGGGCAATGGCCTCCCGCAGGGGGAGGATGGCCCCGCCGCCGCCGCACAGGCAGATGCGGTGCAGGCTCCGGTCCCGGTTGTTGTAATTATAGAAGTTGACGGACTTCATGATCTCTACGGCCATCCGGTTGTACAGCTCCTGGCTGGCATCCAGGGTCTGGGCCTGCTGATAGTCGGTCATCAGGTGGGTGTGGGCCACATGGATATCCACGCCCCGGCTCTCGGAGATCTCCCGCTCCAGATCGTAGAGCCCCAGGTCCACAGTCCGGCGGTTCCGGAATTCGCTGCCCCGGTAGATGTACATCCGAAGCCCCCGGTAGCCCACGTCCACCAGGCAGTAGTCCAGATCTGCTTCCTCCGGGCGGCCCTCGATATAGCGGGCCACCAGAGAACCATAGGCCACCTCTTCCGGGATGGCGTTCACCAGCTTGCAGCCCGCCAGCCGGAGCACTGCCCGGTACTGCTCAATGGTCTGCTTCAAGGTGGCGCAGGCGAAGAGCCGCATCTCCTTGGGCTCCTCCCCCTCTTTCACGATCTCCTGGACGGAGTAGTCGAAATAATACTGGCTCTTCTCCTGGGTCAGGTAGTCTTTGAATTCAAAGGGCAGATTGTAGCGGAGCTGGGCCTCTGTCATAGGCGGCACCGTCACGTTCCGGGAAAACACCAGCCGGTCCGGCAGAATCACCGCCGACTTTCCCCTGCCCATACCGGCAGAAGAAAGGGTCGCCTTCAGAGTATCCGCCATGGCATCGTTGAAGTGGATCACCCCATCCGACACCAGGTTGTCCGGCATCTGGGCACAGACCCCCTTCTTCACCTGCCCGCCGGATACGGACACAATCTTCACCATGGATTCACCGATATCAAACGCCGTCAGTTGACCAGCCATGTTGTTTCCTCCTAGAATTTATGCTTGTCCTGCCTTCCCCTGGGGGAAGGTGCCGCCCGCAGGCGGCGGATGAGGGGCGGGACAGAATCGGACCTTGCACCGCCCCCCGCAAAATGAAGGACCAGGCCCCGATGAATGGGACATACCTCTCGTCCGCGTAGGGGACGATGCCCACATCGTCCCGAAGGTTCGACGCCTGAGCGGCAAGTTTGTGCTTATGAACCTACCGTTCCCGTCCGTAGGGTTGCGGGGCGATGTGGGCATCGCCCCCTACGCGCGGTACGTACCGATTAAAACAGCCCCAGATACGCCTCCACCAGGCCCTCCCCGTAGAGCGCTGCGAGGATCCCCGCGGCGCAGATGCTGGGCCCCCATGGGAAGGGGGTCTCGTTTTCGCCTTTGGTGGCGATGAGGCCGAAGGCGATGCCCAAAAGGCAGGCGGCGAAGAGGCACAGAAGGTTCCCCACCAGTCCCAGGTAGAGCCCGGTAACGAAGAGGAGCTTCAGGTCTCCCCCGCCCATGGCATCGACTTTTTTGATTTTTTCATAGGCCAGCACCACCAGCAGCAGCCCGCCGCCGATGGCGAAGCCGCCGAGAAGGGCATCTGCCCAGGCCCTTCCAGGAGCCCGGGTGACGGCCAGATAGGCTACCCGGACCAGGGCGCCCAGGATCAGGGCCCCATCCGGGATGATATACCCCTCCAAATCCGCAAAGGCGCACAGCAGCAGCACGCTGCCGTACAGCACCCATTGGAGGGCTTGGAGCGAAATATCATATTTGAGCAGCACAAGAACATAGGTGATCCCCGTTGCCAGCTCCGCCAGCAGATGCCGGGCGGACAGCCTGGCTCCGCAGTAGCGGCACTTGCCCTTGGAGGCAAGGTAGCTCACCACCGGCACCAGATCCCTGGGGCCTAACACATGGCCGCAGACATCACAGTGAGACCGGCCCTTCAGAGCGCTCTCCCCATGGACGATCCGCCAGGCCAGACAGTTGAGGAAGGAGCCCATGCAAAGGCCAAGGATAGCCGCAAGGACGCAGCAGTAGAGGGTGATAAAAGGGGTGGCGTAAAGCATGGTTTTTTACCTTCCTTCCGGTTTCTGTTTTTCCCCCGCAGTGCGGGCACCGCCAACCCGAACGGTGCCCGCAGGTGTGGGTTGTGGGGGTACATTTTCCCAGCTACATGCATGCTGTGTAGTCGGGAAGCAGTGCTAGTTATGCGTTATTGGCCAACAGTAATGGTAGCCTGAGCAGTGGTGCCACCCTCGGTGAAGCTAACGTCCCAGCCCTTGTTGTCCTTCTTGGTGGTGCAATTCGCATCGTTCATAGCAATGCCGGCAACATTGACATCCTTGGTCTGCCAGCCAGCAACAGTCTGGGTAGCATTCACGTGGATGGTCCAGGAAGCGGTGCCGTCAGCACCGTCACGGACCAGGCCAATGGTGGTATCACTTTCAGCATTGGTCAGAGCGGCAGCCATAACCTGGGCGTAAGCGCCACGCAGGTTGGCCAGGTCGGTGGCCTCACGGGCCTTTTCCAGCTGGTTGGTGAAGGTGGGGATAGCGATAGCGATCAGGACGGCGATGATGGCCACCACGATCAGCATTTCCATCAGGGTAAAGCCCTTGGAGTTCTTCAGTTTCTTCATGTTTGTTTCTTTCTCCCTTCTATACAATAGAAGAATTTAAAATATATGTAAGCACCAGGGTGGGTTGCTTTCCCCGGTGGGTACAACGTAGTTATCCAGGAGCCGCCTAAATAGCGCAGCCCCTAACCTTCCCCTGGGGGAAGGTGCCGCCGCGGCGGCGGATGAGGGGCGGGATCAGGTCAAAGTCCGCACCGCCCCACTCCCGTCAGGGCCTTTGGCCCTGCCACCCTCTCCCAGGAGAGGGTTTTTTCCGGGGAATCACATTCCCCCGTACATGCTGAACATGGGCAGGTACACGCCCAGCAGCAGTAGGACGGTCATGACGGCCAGACCTATGGTGATGGCAGGCTCCAGCATGGCCAGGAGGCGGTTGGTCAGGACCTCCACCTCATTATTATAGTAGTCGGAGACCACGGACAGGGTCTTTTCCAGATTACCGGACTGCTCGCCTACGTTGGACATCTCCACAAGCAGGTGTGGAAAACAGGCCTCTTCTCCCATGGACTCCGCCAGGGCCCGGCCCCGCTCTACGCTTTTGCACACCCGGTGGATGGCGGCGGAAACCAGGCCGTTGGGGATCACGTTGGCGGTGACCTCCAGGGCCCGGATAATGGGCAGGCCCGAGGCCAGCATGGTGGACATGGTGGCAGAATACTGGGCCATGGCGGACATGGAATGAAGCCGCCTGAGAGGAGACTTCAGCAGCGAAAAGCTATCGAGCATTTCCTTGCCCTTCACCGAATGCTTCATAGAGGTGAAGCCAAGGGCAGTGCCCAGAATGATCAGGATCAGCAGTAGCCACTGCTTTGTCATGAAGTTGGACAGGGCGATCATGCCCTTGGTGATCCAGGGCAGGTCCGTGCCAAGCTCGGCAAAGGTCTGGACAAACATAGGCACGGCCACCACCATCACAATGATGAAGACCACAATAGCCACAAAAATCACGATGGCAGGATAGGTCAGGGTGCTGATGACCTTGCCCCGGATCTTGCTCTGCTTGTCGTAATAGGCATGGAGCCGGTCGAAGCACAGCTCCAGGGTACCGGAGGCCTCGCCGGCCCGGATGGTCTCCACAAAGGTCACAGGCAGATTGGGGGCATTGTTCTGGAAGCTCTGGGCCAGAGGGTAGCCGCCGGACACGTCCTCGGCCACCTTCAGGAGCATCTTGCGCAGCTCCGGCGTCCGGGCCTGCTCCGCCACCATCTCCACACATCGGACGATGGACATACCGGAATTGAGGATGATGGAGAACTGGGAGCACATAATGGCCAGGTCCTTGTCCTTGATTCTGGTAGCCCCAAAGGTGGGATTCAGGTTCTTCTTTTCCTTGACTTCCTCGATATGGGTAACGACCGTAAATTTTTCCCGGAGCTGGCTCACGGCCTCGTATTCGTTGTAGGCCTTGACAACGCCGGAGACCTTCTCCCCATCCGGGGACAGGCCCTTATATTTGAAGGTGGTCATGGATTCATCTCTCTTTCTCCCCTGGGGCTGTTAAAAAAGCATGTCGCTGCGAACCAGTCCTCAGACTGGTGTGGCAGCCCCCCGATTG
>OLHG01000737.1_pt1 | contig 22413 bp, 20 predicted proteins | sample 1605971 | NCBI WGS metagenome assembly OLHG01 (sample SAMN03283289) | human gut metagenome | biome: human-associated habitat; material: feces | host: Homo sapiens | place: Peru | collected 2012 | reverse complement strand
TTTAATATTTTTTCATATTCTTCAATTGCGTTTTTTAAATTATTATGTTCTTCTTTAAGTGCTGTTACATCGGTATTTGTTAATTTATATAATTGCATTGTTACAATAGCGTCTGCTTGTAATTCTGTAAAATCATATTCTTTTTGCAAATTAATTTTAGCATCTTCTTTATTTTTACTTGCTCTGATTGTTTTTATAATTTCATCTAGTATGCTTAATGCTTTAATTAATCCTTCAACAATATGCATTCTTAGTTTTGCTTTTTCTAAATCATATTCTGTTCTTTTCGTTATTACTTCTTCTAAATGTTTTATATAAGCATCTAATATTGCAATTATACCAAGTGTCATCGGTCTTTTGTTAACAATTGCAACCATATTATAAGCATAACTTATTTGTAATTCAGTATTTTTAAGTAAATAATTTAATATAACTTCTTCATTAGCTTCCTTTTTTAAATCAACAGCAATTCTAAGTCCATCTCTATCAGTTTCATCTCTTACTTCTGTTATACCATCAACTTTTTTATCTATTCTTATTTCATCTATTTTTTTAACTAATTGAGCTTTATTTACATCAAATGGTATTTCTGTTACTATTATTTGTTTTTTTCCTTTTTCTTTAACAATTTCACATTTTGATTTTACAATTACTTTTCCTCTACCTGTTGTAAAAGCATCAATGATTCCTTTTTTCCCTTCTACAATTCCTCCGGTTGGAAAATCTGGTCCTTTTACTATATCTAGTATTGTTTCAAGTCTACAGTTAGGGGAATCTATTCTTTTAATTGTTGCGTCTATTACTTCACCTAAATTATGTGGTGGTATATTTGTTGCATATCCAGCACTTATTCCCGTTGCGCCATTTACTAGTATTGCTGGAAACTTTACAGGTAATACTGTCGGTTCTTCAAGTGTATCATCATAGTTAGGACTCCATACAACTGTTCCTTTTTCAATATCTTTTAAATATTCATTACTTATTTTAGCTAAGCGCGCTTCTGTGTAACGCATTGCTGCTGCGCCATCGCCATCCATTGAACCATTATTACCTTGCATATCAACACATATTGCATTTGCTTTCCACCACTGACTCATTCTTACCATTGCTTCATATATTGACGAATCTCCGTGTGGATGGTATAAGCCCATTACGTTACCTACGGTTTTAGCACATTTTCTATATTCATGATCATAGGTATTATGATCTTTATACATTGTATATAATATTCTTCTTTGTACAGGTTTTAATCCATCCCTAACATCAGGAATAGCTCTATCTTGAATAATATATTTAGAATATCTTCCAAAACTTTCACCCATTATATCTTCTAAAGAATAATCATATATTCTCTTAATAATTTCTTCCATATATTTACCACCATACCAATTATATAATATTTTTCCTTTATTTTCAAGGAATTATACATCTTATTTACATTTATATTCACTATAAGCCTTAATAAATTAAGTCTTAATAGTGTTTATTTGAGCCAATAATATTGTCTCAAATAAATATATCAACCATATCTATTATATATAAGCAAGATGTATATACTAGGATAAAGAAAAAAAGATAAAATTTTTCATAAATGTTTTTATCTTTTTATTTAACTAATATTCAACCCTACAAGTAGTGTTATTAGTAACAGGATTTATAGTAGCTGTATAATTAAAACCAGAACTATGACTTATAGAACAAGTCTGTCCATTTGTACAAGTACATGTCATGCTTGAAGTTGGAGAAGAAAAACTTCTTTCATACTTACCACCACCAGATACTGATTTTGTTTCAATTAATTCATCATCTACATATAGTGTAACTGTAAATGGTCCACTACCTCCAGAATATTTAGCAGTTAATGTTTTAGTCACAGCACTTGTTCCCATCGTTCCAGAACATGGACTTGATGATGTACATGAATTCATTGTATAACCAGTTGAAGCAGTTCCATAATAATAATATGTTGTTCCATATTTTACACTTAATGTTTTGTTAGAGGTTGAAGAAGTATAACTACTTGCTCCATTTATTTTATAATATATTGTACTTACACCTGTACCTTTATTTAATGTTAAATTATAACTATTTGCTGTAGCAGTTAAACTCTTTGTCACAGCACTTGCTCCCATCGTTCCAGAGCATGGACTAGATAAGGTACATGAACTCATTGTATAACCTGTCGAAGCAGTTCCATAGTAATAATATGTTGTACCATATTTTACAGCCACTGTTTTAGAAGTTGTTGATGAACTATAATTAGTTGCTCCATTTACTCTATAATATATCACTCCTACTCCAGTTCCTTTACTTAAAGTTAAATTGTAACTATTTGCACTTGCAGTTAAACTCTTTGTCACAGCACTTGCTCCCATTGTTCCAGAGCATGGACTAGATGATGAACTACACGAATTCATTGCATATCCGGTTGAAGCAATACCATAATAGTAATATGTTGACCCTTCATTTACACTAACAGTTATACTACTATTAGTAGTTGAGGCATAAGTATTAGAACCATTTATTTTGTAATACATAATAGATATACCTGTTCCCTTAGTTAAAGTTAAATTATACTTTGCTACAGTAGCAAGAGTTATAACTTTCATATAACTAGGAAGAACTATATCATCTTTACTTGTAGTAACACCAATAGTAATAGTAATTGTGTTTGAAGTGTTATTTTTGATATCCATACCCAAAGTACCACCTTGACCAATATCGGTGCCACTAGAATCTATATTACAATCTTGATTTCTGACAAAAGATATATCATTACTATTTCCTTCATAAATATACCACACTGCATACTTAACACCATTAATTTGTTCATCATTATATATAGAAACATTAGTAGTCCTTGTGGCATTAGGTCCTATTGTTACCTCAACAGTATCAAAAACATCACCATTATAAGATAAATTAGATGAAAACGATATTGGATTACTAATTTCTGCACTCGCAGTAAAAACAGCCAGTGTAGAACCAATACCAAGTCCAACTAAACCAATAGTAATAACTAAAATTAAATAAATTGTCTTCATAGAAATTTTAGTTTCCATTACACATTCCCTCCTTATTTACTAAAGAAATTAAGTATCTCAGATATATCAACCTTAGATATATGTATTAGTATTGCAGCCATTGCTAAGAATGGCCCAAAAGGTATTAAATTATCTTTCCTACTAAATAGCGTATAAACTGCTACTGGAAAAGCAATAAAAGTAGCCAAGAATATATCACATATACATAGAGGATATCCAATTACTATTCCAAATAGAAACATTAATTTAATATCTCCTCCACCCATAGACTCTCTCTTAAATAGCTTATCCCCTATTAATTTTATCACATACATTGTAGCAAAAGCAAGTATTCCTGCAATAATTTTATCAGCAGTATACTCAAGTCCAAAGAAGATAAGTTCTAAAATTATAATGACAATAGCGGCCACTGCTATAACTTCATCTAATATAATCATATATTCAATGTCACTTACAATAATAGTAATTAAACTAGATATAAATATTAAACTAATAACAAAGTTATAGCTAAAACCAAATGAATGGTAAGAAGTACAAAATAATACTCCAGTTATAACTTCAACTAATAAGTAACTTATTGGTATTTTATTATGACAGCATCTACTTTTACCACCTTGTATAACATAAGATACCACTGGTATTAATTCATACCACCTAAGTTTATGTTGACAACTATGGCAATGACTTCTAGGATACAGAATAGATTCATTATTAGATAACCTCACAGCCAAATTATTAAGAAAACTACCCATTGCTGTTCCAAAGATAAATATTATTATATATATATATATTTCCATAAAATCACCTATAAAATGTCATTATACATACTAAACATTGGAACAAATATAGCAAGTAATACAACACCTACTATTCCTGCAAGTAATATTATCATAACAGGTTCTATTAAACTTTTTAATCTTTGAACTAAAGCCTTTTGTTCCTCCTCATAATAAGAAGCAACATTTTCCATCATTACCCCAAGTCTACCTGTTTTTTCTCCAGTAACTAACATTTCATAAGCAATTCTAGGAAAAGCCCATTTATCCTCAAAAGCTTTAGATAATCCGGCACCTGTACTAAGATTAGTAACAGCCTCTTTTATTATATCTTTATATATTTCATTATTAGTAACCTTGCCTAACATTTCAATACTATCAGTAATAAATACATCATGTCTAATAAGTGAAGAAAAAGTCTTAGTAAACATAACTATCTGATTATCAATTATAACATTCTTAATTATTGGAATATGCATAAGTATATACTGAACAAAATATCTAAACTTCTTAATATTCTTATACATAGCAATAAGTATAATAATAACACCTGCTACAGCAATAAGAATCTTAATAATATTATCTTTAACAAAATTACTAGTATTAACCAAAAATACCGTAATACCAGGAAGGTCTGCACCTAACTGCTTAAATATATCTTCAAATCTAGGTATAATAAATATAAGTAAGAATGTTAATACCGCAATAGCCACAACTAGAACAACACTTGGATAAGTAAGGGCAGATATTATTTGTTTTCTATTAGTATCAGCAGTCTTATAATAAGCTGCCATATCGTCTAGTGCCTCAGTTAAATTACCAGTAAGTTCCGAAGTTTTAAGCATATTAATAAGTAGTTTAGGAAATATATTTCCTTGTCTAGCCAATGCTTCACTAAAAGGAGCACCAGTATTTAATTCATATAATATTTTTTTATATAAATTCTTTCTATTCTTATTCTTAGTTTGCTCATCTAACATAACAATAGAATCAGTAAGTGGAATACCACTCTTAATATAGGTAGACAACTGTGTTAAAAAGAATACTAAATCTTTATATTTCATTGGTCTTTCTAATGTTAAAAAATCACCAAATTTACTAATTTTTGTTTCTTTAATTTCTAGTATTTTATACCCTTGACTATTTAAGAAAGACTCTACATCTAATCTTCTAAAAGCATCAAAATAGCCTTTAACAGTCTTACCTTCCTTGTCGTAGCAGGTATATTTATATCTTGTTTTAACTCTACTTGCAGCAGTATTACCACTAACAGTTTGATTAGAAGAAAAAACAGCATTATTATTACTAGTATTATTAACATTTTTACCATTCATAATATAATCACCTATTCTATAAATAATTATAACATAGAATAATCTATTTTTTAACATTTTTTTCTAAATTTCATATATTATTTTAGAAAGGGAGTATTATATATGTATGGAAATAACTTTGGATATCCTTTTATTGGTGGGATGCCTAATCAAATAGTACCTCCAATGACAGGAAATATGATGGGACCCATGATAGGAGCCCCTCTAAGGTCTGGAGGTGGCGGTCTTCGTTCGTTATTAGGTCTAGGTAGGACATCAACAGGCACCAGTGGTTTTAACTTTACCAGTCTTTTAAATGGTGCTTCAAAAACACTAGGAGTGGTAAAAGATGCCATCCCCGTAGTCAAAGAAGTCGGACCAATGATGAATAATATGCGTTCTATGTTAAAAATAGCGTCAGTATTCAAAGATGAAACAGATACCACAAAAAAAGAAGATACTACATCTCCGAATATAGCATCTTCAAACATAAATAGTAATAACACTACTACTACTCAAAAAGTAGAATATACAAATCAAACAAATAACCAGCCAAATTTCTTTTTATAAGAAATTTTTTTATTTTATATACTTAATATCAAACTTATTATACATAAATTTCATTGTAAAATAACTAATACTAGTATAAATAATAGTCATAAATATACTATGAATAATTATATTAAACAAAAGTATAATACTATAATCACCATATCCTGTAATCATTAGTATTATAAAAGATAATATATGATAAATAATAATACCAACATAACTAATAATATTAGTCATAAAAACATTTCCTGGTAATATATTATACAATATTTTAATAACTATCCCAATAATAATAAATATAAAAGTATTAACAAATATTGTTGAAGTATAAAGAATATCAAATAATATACCAAATATAAATATAAGTATAAAAAACTTCTTATCATTATCAAAATAAGGATATATAATAGCAAAAGATATAATTATATATATCGTAGTAAAATAACTAATATTAGATAAAGTACTAGGAAATATATTAGACATAATACCTTCAAGTAAAAAAGAAATAACCAAATATATAATACTAATAATCATTACTATCTTTCCTTTTTAATATACTAACATAATTAATATCAGTAAAATCACTTGAAGGTTTAACCTTAATAATCTTAGCTAAATCATAAGAATCAGTAGATATCTCACTAACAGTGCCTACTAAAATACCTGAAGGAAATATACCACCAAGTCCAGAAGTATATACATAGTCTCCTACTCTAACATCCTTAGTATTACTAATACCCTCTACTTCCAAATAATTATCATTATAATCATAACTATTAATAAGACCATATAAATCATAATCACCATTACTTATATGAACAGATATCTTATTATTAGTGTCACTCGTAGTAATAAGTCTAACATCAGAAGTAAAAGTACTAGTCTTAATAATTTTACCAATTAATCCTTTAGAATTAATAACAACCATATCCTTCTCTACCCCATTATAAGTACCCTTATCTATCGTAATAGTATTATACCAAAAGCCAACATTTCTACTGACAACCGTAGCATTCAAATATTCATAATCAGATAAATTATGTTCAATATTAAGTTCTTCCTTTAATCTCTCAAGTTCTCTTCTAAGTTCAATATTCTCAGCCTCAATTGAAGTAACTCTATCAAGAGAAGTTTCTAATATATCATTATCTTCCTCTACACTTTTAAGTTCATTATAATCATTTATTTTACCAGATACAAATTTAACCGGATATGATACAATCTTCTCAGTATACACTAAAGCATCTCTAATAAAAGATTCAACCTTATTAAGTTTTCTATCTTCTTTAAGAGTAAAAGAAAATATAACAAAAATAATAATAATTAAAACAATAATACCAATAACAATATATTTCTTAGGTATACTTCTTTTATTTTTCATAAACATTTATATCACATTCCCATCGTATCTTATTATATAATATTTTTAATTAAATTAAAAGTATTATAAATTATTATCTTGATAAAAACTATAATAATTGCCCTTACCAATAATAATATGATCAATTAAATTAATACCATGTAAAATACCAATATCTTTAATTCTTTTAGTAAGTTCTTTATCATTACCTGAAGGACTACTATTACCTGAAGGATGATTATGAATACATATAATATAACTAGCGGACATTAAATAAGCCTCTTTAAATATCTCTCTAGGGTGTACTAAAGAATAATTAACAGTACCTTTAAACAATAATTTTTTATCTATATATTTCTTTTGATTATCTAAATAAATAACATAAAAGAGTTCTTGTTTAATACCATCAAATAAATTATGAAAATAATTAATAATAGATTCAGGATTAGTTAAATATACTAATTCTTTATAATTGTCTTCTAAATAAACTCTTCTTCCTAGTTCAATTGCGGCCATTAACTCTATTGCTTTAATATTACCTACTCCACTTATCTTAGATAAAGTATTAACTTCCATATTTTTAAGTTCATTAATATTATTAACTGAACTAAGTATATTATGAGATATTTCTTTTAAACCATACTTCCTAGTACCGGACTTAAGTATTATTTCAATAAGTTCTTCATTAGATATATTATCTCTACCATATTTAATAAATCTTTCTCTAGGTCTTTCCTCACTAGGTAAACCTTTTAAGTTCACTTAATATCACACCTTTCTTTTATATAAAGTAAAGCGTAATGTGTTGTTACTTTACCTACTATCTTCTCCTTTCATAAAGATTTTGCTCTTAATAAAATCTAATAATAACATACTAAAATATCTCTTACAAGTTTGAGCCTTAATATGACTACATTATATTATTTAATACTATCAAAGTCAATTATAATAATCAAATTAGTAAAAAATACTAAATATACATCAGTAATAAATTTGATTTTGCATAATAAATAAAACAATTATGAAGCTTTGCGTTATTTACTTCATAATTGTTTTATTAAAAAACACTTTTATAAACTATTAATTATTAACTTTTTTTCTTATATTATAAAAGTAGTAACCTGAATAGCATAATGCACCAACGCCTATAATCCAAACTATAAAAATTAAGGCATCTCCTGTTTTAGCATTATTAGATATTTCATCAAATGTCTTATTGTCTAAAGAAGAATTATCATTTTTAGTATCATCTGATATTGGATCATATATCTTATAAAAGTACGCTTTGATTTCTTGTTTACAACTTGAAACATTACTGCACGATGATGCTACTTTACAAGTGTCTGAAGATTTCCAATACTCTTTGCTGTAATCATTAGCAGTTATAGTATTACATGCACCAGAGCATTTTTCATTGCTGATTGTATTTTTACCATTATCACAAGAAGAATCATAATTATATATTGTTGAAATTAACTTTAAATTATCATTAATTGCAATACTTATACATTTATTAATCGAAGGATCATATTCATCATTTAAATTGCACTTCCCGACTTTCCCATCGAAAGAAGAATATTTAGCAGTTAATGTTATATCAGATGTTATATCAGAATTAAAATTAAACTCCATTTCACCGTTATACCATCCAATAAATTTACTATTTTCTTTAATTGGATTTACCGCAGGCCTACTAATTATTGGGTCTTCAGAAGAAACTATTACATTTCTACTTGTTTCATCAGTAGGAAATTTCCCGTCATTTAAATCATAAGTCACTGTATAATAATCAATATTCTTAACATCAGGTTTATCAGATGAACCAGAATCATTTTTTGCAATTAAATCACATACATTATCAAGAGTATATGCTGAATAGTCATTTAACTTTAAAGTTTTAGATAAATTTCTATAAGAATCTGAATCAATTGCGACATTCTTACCAAATATATCAATTGATTTAATTGTGGCACCACCAGTACCAAATGCAGTTGTATAAGCACCTGCATATGTAGAATAAACAACAGCCCATGGTGCACCAGGAAGGCTTGAATATGCTATTTGATATATTATATTACTCGGTACATTATATTTGTGACTTAAAACAAGTCCCGCAACATAAATGTACTCATTTGGTGAGCTTACTTGACTTGCAATAGTAGAATATTTATAAGTACTATGACCTTGATATTGTTGATCAGTCATATTTTGTATTTTATTTGCTATCGTGTCACCAGAAGTATAACTAGCATTGTTTAATGCCACACTACCTGTAGTTAATTTTGCAAAAAAAGCTTCATCTGCATTATTTGTTAACAGACCAACCTCATTATAAATAATCATTGCCAGCTGATCAACAGCTTTTGATTCGCAAATACCTTCCGATAATTGAGCAGCAAAAACTCTATTTGTACAAATTAAAACTATAAATATAAATATAAATAAAAACTTCTTCAACTTCATATCTTACCACCATCACTACTATAATATAATTATATCAAAATTAAATATATTGTCAATAATATGCAAACATAATTCAGGATAAACACACAAGTTTAAAAACTCATGTGTTTTTTTGATGTTAGATGTATAATAAAGAAAAGGATAAAAAGATATGGGTAAAAAGCAGTAAATTAATGAAGTTAAGTAATATGTTTGAAAAAATAAATATTGATTTTGATAAATTGAGTAATAAAGGAATTGAAAATGTGATTGAAATAATAAAAAAAGATTATATATCCTGAACATAATTTCAAATAAATGTTGCATTCTTATCTACCATAATTAACTATCAAAAGTATTAAGAAAATAATTACAAAAAATAATAATAAAAGAAGTAAGCAATATACTTACTTCAGCACATGGATAGATACTATTTACACAGATTTTTTTACACACTCGTTTCTTCTTTTATTATTTCAGTTATTTCTTCTTCATCCAGTTCTTACCATCTACCACTCTAGCAACAACCATTGAATTAGATAAATCGCCAACAACATTAAGCATAGTGGCTGGAGCATCTATTATCGTAGCAATAATAGTAAGTATCGGAAGAGCTCCAGTACCATATCCCATCATAGTAAGAATCATCATCTCCGATATAGTACCACCCCCTATAGGGACAGCAGTAACAAGTAAAGTAGCCACTAAAGCAATAAGTAGTATTTTAAATATGCCATCAAAACCGCTAATATTAGTACCAAATAAACATACTAAAAACATAATCTTAAATACACTACCAATAATAGAACCATCCTTGTGAAAACTAGTACCAAGAGGTATTACAGTCTCTGCTATATCATCAGGTACTCCTATTTTTTTAGCACATTCACTATTAACAGGAATAGAGGCTGCCGAAGAACAAGTAGCGATCGAAGTCAAACTTGCAGGTATAACATTCTTCCAAAATCTCTTAACTCCTTCTAATCTACCTGCTATAAAAGCATATATTGTATACATAATAAAGTAAAATAATAAACATACTATCGTATAAATAACAAAAGTCTTAATATACCCAACTGCTATTGCACTACCAAAAGTACCAACTAAAGAAGCCGTACAACACATAAATCCAATTGGAGCATAGTACATAATAATATTAACTACCTTCATAATAACTTCATTAAAAGATTCTAATACTTCTCTAGCTTTATCACCCTTATTACCAGCCATATTAATTGCTATTCCAAATATAATAGAAAATACCAAAAGAGCAATCAAATTATCCGTATTAAGTAAATCACCGAACTTACTAACAGTAAGAGTCTTCGCTGTTCTTTCTAATATATTAAGTTCTTCTACTTCAGTATTCTCTACTAAAACACTCTTAATATCATTAACTTTATCAGTATCAACTAAATTAATCTTATAAGTAGAAACAAATCCCACTACTACAGCCACTAATGAAGTAACAATAAAAGTAACAATCGTTGTAATCATAATCTTACCAAGTCTCTTAGGACTCTTAATCTTAGATATAGATACCGTTATTGAAAGAAATATAAGTGGTACCACTACTACCAAAAGCATATTAATAAATATATCCCCCAAAGGACTAAGCACACTAGCCTTCTCTTTAAATATAAGACCAATAATCGTACCAATAATAACAGCCATTATTAATATAATACTAGGCTTATAACTCTTCATAAACTTCTTCATAATATCACCTTCCTAATACCATTATATTATTAGCCAAGAAATAATATAAGTATCATAAATCCACATTAAATATAAATAATTTTACTAAAATCCACATCTATGTTATAATGAATGTGAGGTAACTATGAAAAAATATATAAAATTAAATAATAATGATAATCATCTATCATTAGGTAACTTTACCAGAATAATAAAAGAAAACACTATCAATAAAACAAGTGCTCTTCAAACAGAAGTATTTAGTACTCTATTTAATACTGCCAATATAAATGATACTACAATAAATAACTATTGTATTGGTATAAGAAGTATAAATAATGATTATAAGCAGCAGTATATAATATATAAAAAGAACTATCCAAAAGATAACTATATATTATTAGATATTATAATAAATTTATTAACTATAATCACTGGTAACATTTATTCAAATCTAACTAAAAAAGAAAAGATAGATTTAATAAATAATAATACCTTATTAAAAACAGTAACTATAAAATTATATAATATTAGTAAAAATGATAAAGAAGTATCTAAAGAACTATCAAGTAATCTATTAGAACTAATAAATAATAACAATCTATGCATTGCCCTTACTGAAATATTATTCTTTATCATATTAGATAAAAAACAACCTGTCTATGAAGATAATATCAAAAAAGAAATAATCGAAAATCTTCTAAGTAACACTCTAGTATCCCCTCATGAACTCGAAGAATATCTAAATCTAAAACTAAGTGAAGGTATAAATTATAATTACTCATTAAATACCCTAGCCCAAAACAATAATCCCTATGCTCTATATGAATTAGGAAGAGAAGAATACAAAGGTTATATCAAGGGCTATCCAAGATATGATATAAGTTATAAATACTTCAGTAGAGCTTCTTTAAAAGATCATCCAAGTAGTTATTATATGCTAGCTAAAATGTTAATAAATAAAAATATTGGAAATGGTACCAAGAAAGATTTAAAACTAGCCTATGAATATCTAAATAAATCAGTATCTCTAGGTAATATAGCCTCGGTTAATCTATTAGGAAATATGTATAAAGAAGGATTATATGTAAAAAAAGATATAAATAAAGCTATATCACTATATGAAGAAGCATCTCTACATAACTATGTTTATGCTTATAATAATCTTGGTAAAATATATGAAAATAACAAAGATTATCAAAAAGCCTTCAAGTGCTTTGAAAAAGCCTCCCTACTTGGAGAATCATATGCTCTAAATACACTTGGAGAATACTATCGTAAAGGAATATATGTAGATATAGATTTAAATAAAGCCTTCACTCTATATAATAAAGCCATTCAAGTACCAATAGATAATATCTATTACTATGCCTACTATAACCTAGCCAAATACTTCTATTTAACTGGAGATATTGTCTTAGTAAAAGATATAAATAAAGCTATTAACTATCTCACACTAGCAAGTAATAATAATATTATCGAAGCCTCTATCTTATTATTATATATTTATGTAGATAAATACCTAAAAGAACTAGATACCAGTATCATATCCAGAATAAAAGAACTAACTCTAACTATTGAAAAACATCCTAAGTATAATAAAGAAATAAAAAAAGAAATAGATAGCAATCTATTAAAACTAAAGCAAAACAAAAAAATAAATATAGATATTATATTCTAACTATATTTATTTTTCTTTTATATATTTATCACTAATATAAGTAAATAGTAGTAAATAAACAATACCAAGAAGATAACCTCCTAGTACATCAGAAGTATAATGAACTCCTAGATATATTCTAGTTAAACCAACTACTAGAATAAGTATTGATAATATACTAATTAATAAATATTTTATCTTTTTATTCTTAACATAATTATAAATTAAATATATCAAATATCCATATACTACCATACTAACAGCACTATGTCCTGAAGGAAAACTCTTACCAGCCTCAGTAATAATATTAATACCACTAGGTCTATCTCTACCAATAATATTTTTAATTATTACATTATTAAGTACTACAATACCAAGTAAATTTAAAATAATACAAATATTAATCTTCTTATTTCTAAATATAAATAAAGATATAATAGTAACAATACCAATAACAATAGTACCACCTATATTAGTAATAAATTTAACTATCTTATCCATATTATTACTTCTTAATTTAGAAATAATATTATATCCAATATCATCTATATATAATTTATTCTTAGTAATAACAAATATCATAATAGTGGTAAATAATATTAAACATACTCCAAGTATTATCCATCTAATTTTCTTCCCTTTAATTATAATCACCCTCTTTTAACTTATCAACAAGTTTAGCATATACTTTCTTCATATGATCTTCACTTGAAGAACTAACCATTTTATCAATATCTATCCAGTTAACTCCGCTATTCTCATCTTCTTTAATTAATAACTTTTCATTTTCGTCAGCCTCAAAAATATAAGTAACATTTAAATGAATATGACTAGAAACAAATTTACCTCTCTTAATATGGCTTTTAACAGATAATACATCTATAGCATAAAAGTCTTTAGATAAAGGTTTTAAGTTCTTAATACCAGTCTCTTCCATAACCTCTCTCATAGCCACTCCAAGTAAATCACTTTCACCGTCAGCATGACCTCCCGGCCAAGCCCAAGAATTATAAATATTATGATATATCATAAGTACTTTACTTCTATTCTTATTAACAACAAAAGCCGAACTACAAAAATGACCAAATATATTCTTCCTAGTTAATACATCATCAAAAGTATCTATAAACTTCAAAATATATTCCTTATCACTCTCTTCTTGCTCATCATAAGGTATATAATTAACAATTCTTTCTCTTAATTCATTCATAAATCACCACCCCATTTCATTTATCATTTATTTCTATAAGATTTTCAAAATATCTAATATTATTATCTAATATAATTTTAATTTTTTTATTTTCAATTAATCTATCTATCAAATAAGCCCACATATTATCACTCAAATATATATCTTTCATTAATTTTTCTACTAGTTTGTTCATTTTAACTTTGCCTATTGATTTCAAATTTTCTAATATATAATTATCATAAAAATCAATTGAAACAGATTTTACATAGCCATCACTAATTATTCTAAAATCAGAGTTTTCACTAACTAAATTATTCCAAATTTTAACATTATTATTTATCTCTGTTTCTGTTAACTTATGCTCTAGTTTAGATAGTTTTTCTAACTCTTCCTCTCTCATTACACTAGGAGATAAATAATCTCTATTATATTCTTCACTATAAAGAACATATAGTTCATAATTATATTTTTTTATAATACTACAAACATATAACATAATTAAACTTGAATAAATATCTTTTCTACCTAACCAAACTTTTATTTTATTCTTCTTTATTATATTATCAATAATTGTGTTATATTCATTTTCAAAATTAACATCACTTTCTTCAAAATATAACTCTTCAGGTATCTTAATTTTATGATTTACAACATTAGATAAATCACCAACATTAAATTTAACATTAAACATTAAAATTCCCTCATTATTAAGTTTACTCTTTTTCATAGTAGAATAACAAGATCTACCAAACACTATATTTAATACATTCATTAATTTAACCTCCTAAAGCTTTAATAAATACTTTTTCCTATTTTAAACAACAATTTTAAATACATTATCAATTACTTATATAATCTTAAAACTTGATATTGATATACTTCTTCATTTTCTGTATAACCAATTGAAATACCCTTTCCATTATTTGCAGTTTTACCAGAGTTAAGTTTTGTTTTTGCATCTTCTAACAAAGTATCAATTTCCGAATTAGTAATTTTATTATTATTTGCTATAATTAAATATTTAATATATGAAGTTGCATTATCTTCATACTCACCAGTTTTATTTACATACAAAAGCGTATAATTTACAATTTCAGTAGACTTATCTCCAGTATGTTCTTCTGGAACTACTACCAAATAAACGCCATCAATTAATCCATACCAATACTCATTATTACTTTCAGTTAAATAATCAGCTGATGCAGGATTTAATGAACTATTATCTACTACTTCAGTATTAAACTTTGCTACCAAAACATCAACAGTTTCTTTTTCTACAGAACCATACTTTTCTTGATTTTCCTGTAAATCTTTCTTAACATCTTCTAAATCAGATTTACCACATCCAGTTACTCCGAACACCGTAATCACACACATTAAAATAGCCAGCATTGTCTTTTTCATATTCATCCCTTCATTCTAACAAATCACTATTATACATCAAACTATCATTCACTACTCACATCTGAGATCACAATTTGTGATCTCAAATCAACCATTTTTTCATATTTTACCTTTATCTTTTTTCTAACAAGCACACACTCTCTACATACATTGTTTGTTAATTATAAATAGTTGCTTTTTATATGTTTGTGCATAACTGACTACTACATAATAAACGTTCTTAATGGTTGAATACTTATTATGTATGTATCAAATTTTCACCTCTACTTCTATTCTTAAACTATTAACGATTAACTTTCTTTTGATGCCATTTAACTCTCATATTTAAATACAAACTTGCTATTTACCGCTTTCTTCTAATAATAAATCAAAGTCCGATTTATATAATTTATCCTGCTTTATTCTGTATTTTTCAAATTCAGTTAATGCCCTATCACAAGCAATTTCATGTGATATTTTTCCAGCATCTTTTAATATATCTCTATTATCAAGTAATAAATATTTATCTATTAAACTAACCCAATCTTCCATTGACATTGGAATATGTCTTCTAGCTCTGTTTTCAGCTAATTCTAAGAAAGCACTTACAATTCCCTCTAAATCTTTTATTTCATCTTTTGATAAATAATTTTTAGCTATTAGAACATCAGATTCCATTATTTTCCCATTAGGAGAATTTTTCCAAGAAGTTAAACCCATATGTTCTTTTTCAGCATTAGCTCTGTTATATATAATTTCGGCAGCAGTCAGTTTAGATACCGCAAAATGCATTTTATTCTGTACTTTTTTAAAAAAATTAATTGATATTGGAGACTTTGGGTCATAATCTATGCTTGTTGCATAAATATCAGTAACTTTTTGATAAAATCTTCTTTCCGATAATCTTATTTCTCTAATTTCTTCTAATAATTTTTCAAAGTAATCTTTATCAATGAAAGAACCATTTTTCATTCTTTCTTTGTCTAATACATACCCTTGAATGGTAAATGTTTTTAGTACATTTGTTGCCCATCTTCTAAATTGTGTAGCTCTTAATGAATTTACTCTATAACCAACTGATATTATTGCATCTAAATTATAATATTCAGTTTGATACTTCTTACCATCATCAGCAGTATGTTCCATTTTGGAACATACTGAATTTTTTTCTAATTCTTTGTCTTCAAATATATTTAATAAATGTTTCGTGATAGTAGGTCTTTGAACATCAAATAATTCTGCCATAACTTTTTGCGTCATCCATAAAGTCTCATTTTCGTACCTTATATGTATACCTTTATCTTTTTCTTGAAATTTAAATGTTATAAACTCTTCCGTGCTACTTCTTATAATTAAATCTTTTGCCATTTCTATCATCTCCTTCTAAATAATTTAATTAGTATATTTTTTCAAACAGCCTTCATAAATTTTTATCAAAAATATGCTTTCTTGATAGGTTCCAAACAGCTGATTTTCGTTAAAATATAAGGTTTTATTTAAGTTTTAGAGTGCACACACACTCCACATGTTTCGTATTAGGAAACATATCAAATAAAGTAATATCCTTAAGTTCATACTTACTCTTTAATACATTAATATCTCTAGCCAAAGTAATAGGATTACAAGATACATAAACTATTCTCTTAACATTACTATCACAAAGTAACTCAGTAGTAGTCTTATCAAGTCCACCTCTCGGAGGATCAACAACAACTACTTCCTCATTAATACTATTAATATCACTAGCCCTTTTACATTCAAAACTAATATTACTTATATCATTAATCTTTTTATTTAAATTAGCTCCTTCTACAGCATCACTATTAATCTCAATACCCCTTACTCTATTAAAATTATCTGCTAAATATATACCAATAGTACCAGCGCCACAATATAAGTCAAGTAGGCTTTCCCCCTTACCCGCAGCTTCCTTAACTTTATCATATAACTTACTAATCATATCAGTATTAACTTGAAAGAAAGATTTAGGATATACTGCATACTTATACTTATCTACATTAATAGTAATATAATCATTACCATATATAACCTCATCATTAAGTACTATACTTTTAACCATATCTTTAAGACTATTTATAATCATATCCCTATCAGTATCACCACTTAATATAACCATAATCTCATTAGTACCCTTAATAACAATATCATTTATTCCAGTTAAATCAAGTTTACTAAGACTATCAATAACTTTATTAATATTATCATTAACTAAATAACACTTATCAATATTAACAAGATTATTACTCTCTTCCTCAGTTAATGAAACCTTACCATTAAATACCTTCACACCAATCTTGTTGCGGTATCCATATTCCTTATAATTAGAAATAATCTCTGGATTAACATCATATCCAGCATATCTCTTCATAATATCTATTACAGATTCCTTCTTATATTCCAAAGCCTTATCATACTTAATATACCCAGTACTACATCCACCACAAGTATCAAAATAAGGACATATACTCTTTCTTCTATTACTACTTTCCGTAATAATATTCATAGCCTTACCAATAGAATAATTCTTCTTATCTATAGTAATTCTAACATCAACAACTTCTTCAGGCAATACCGAAGGAATAAATAATACCTTATCATTAATTCTACTTATACCTCTAAAATCATGAGATAACTTATCAATCTTCAATATCATAAACATCACATATATATCATAACATACGATTGCCAAGTTAGCAACTTAATTATTAATTTTTTACCAACTCAACATTTTTATTTAAAATATTCATATTTTTTCAATAATTAATTAAAATCTATGATATAATATATAACAAAAAATGTTGCAACGGAGGTAAAATGAAATCTTATACAAATATAAAACTTAAAAAGAAATTGCAAAACAAAGGAATACAACTAGATACTAAGAAAAAGAAATTATTTGACAAATATAGTTATTATCAGGTAATAAATGCCTATAAAAATATATTTTCTACTGATATTGAAAATATTGATGACATAGAAAATAATATAAAAAAAGGTATAGATATCGATAGATATTTAAAAAACTATAATATTGATTTATATGATAATAATGAACATTTATTTAGAAAAATAAAAATAAAAATATGTCAAAAGTATGGTATTCAGTATAAAAATACAGATTCTAATGATGAATTAAAGAGAAAAATTAAATCAATAGATTACTACAATCATTTATATTCAAAGAAAGTATATTATAGTGATTTTATTAGAATGTATAAATTTGAACATGAACTCAGAAATGTTTTACTGCGCTATACATTAATTATTGAAGAAAGTTTAAAAAATGTATTTGTTTCCTACCTAAATAATATCGAAGCAAAAGATAACTTTTTAACTGACATAAATCAATATGAAACAGGACAAAAAAATATTAATCACGCAATAGATTCAATTAAAAAAGTTTTTGATAAACAAACTAATAAATATTCTAATCCAATTAAAAGAAAAAATAGTCAAGATTTAACTGTTCCATATTGGATAATTGTAAATGAATTGACGCTTGGTGAAACAATTAGAATAATAATCAATTTAAAAGAAGAACATAAAAGAAACATTTTAGAAAATTGTATAAATTATTTTACTGATTTAAATTTAAGCCATAGAGACATATTTACAAAAGAGGAAAAAGAAAGATATTATAATTATATAAATGCTATGAGAGAAATACTAAATATTATAGGTAATTTTAGAAATAATTTAGCACACAATCAACCTATTTATAACTTCAATGTAAAAGAGTTTTATTCTTCAAAGTATAATAAAGTTAATTACTCATTACCAACTGCAAAAACTACAAAAGAGCAGTATATTTTAAATACCAAATATATGTCATATTTTGCCAATTTCTTTGGAACAGATAAATATAATAGTTTTGCCGGAAATACAAATATTGATTTGTCATGGATTATATACATAATTTATAAACTCATAAAACATTTAGATAAAAATACTAGTATATATACTGAATTAACTTATGTTTATCAGAAATATAACATCATTCTTACTCCAAGGAAAATTGCTATCAACAAATATAATTTATATGAAGAAATGCTAAATAAATTAGAGGAATATAGTAAATTAGACTTTAACATATTAGAAATTTCTGATAAATATGATAATAAGATGCCTATTAAGCAAAACTTAATTTCATTAAATAAAAAAATAAATGATATGAAAATGGATATGAAAAAACTTTTAGAAAAAAATTTAAATGATAATGACTGCTTAAAATATACACATTTCCTTTTTGATAAAAACTACACAAAATATACCGGTATTGACAAAAAATTCTTTGATAAACTAAAATAATGTATAATTAATAAAAATTTTACATAAAATATACTAGTTACATATTTACATTAATTCCATTTTATGATAATATTAATATGTAACGAAATGCCTCTATTTTAGAGGGAGAAAAAGGAACGCTGTTCCTTTTTTTCGCATTAGAAAAGAAGTCTACGACTTCATAAGTTCATTAATAATATCTTCCATAGTAACAATACCAAGAAAATTATTCTCTCTATCAGTAACAAGAGCCATATGTGCTCTAGCACCATGTAATACCTCAAGACAAGATGCCAAATTAGTATTCTTACTCACAGTAACAGGTTCCTTAACATTTCTCTTAATACTAATAGTCCCATCATTAAGTATCTCGTCAAGTAAATCAACCTCATATAATATACCAACAATCTTATTATCCTTAGTAATTATAGGTATTCTATCATGATGATCTCTAAAAATACATTTCCTTACCTTGAAAGAAGAATCAGTATCATATAAATAAGAAACATTCTCTTTACTAATCATAATATTCTGTACTCTTAACCTCTTTAATATAACAGCCTTTTGAATAAAAGCACTCTCTTTCTCTTCAATAACACCCTCATCTTTAATAGTTTTAACTATCTCAACAAGTTCATCTTTAGTAGCAGTTACTTTATGTTTGTTTTTTACTTTCCTTTCAAATTTAGAAATTATCTTGTTTATTGGAGTAAGAATAAACATTATAGTTTTTAATACTAATGCTAGTCTCATTGCCACTACTTCTGAATATTCTCTTCCCAATATTTTAGGAGTTATCTCCGTAAATATCAAAACAATTAAAGTAAGTATAATCGTAACTAGTGTTACAGAGCCATCACCATATACATTAGAAAAATAATAAGTAGTAAGAGAACTTACCATAACACTACATACACAGTTAACTACAAGTATTGAAGTAATAGCCTCCGAATACTTAGAATATAACTTATATACCATCTTAGCCTTCTTATTCTTATTTTCCATAAGTTTCTTAATTCTAATAATATTAAGAGAAGAATAAGAAGATTCAAGTAGTGAAGTAATAACAAGTACACATAATAAAAATATAATAACTAAAATCATAACACTAACCTACTTTCCTTACAATAAAAGTCCTCTCCTTTATAAATACCAATCTTATTATCCTTAATATTCTTAGTAATAACATCATAACTCATTTTAATAAAACATCCTTTACTATAATTATAACTATAAAAACTATTATCATAACTAATAACAATAAAATGTTCCTTACTCTCATCACTATCAAGTAAAAATAAATTATTAATTCTTATATCATAATTAGGAGTATACTTATCAAAAATATCTTTACATATCTTTGCTAATTCAATAACACCAACATCACTAATATTAATACTTCTTTCAAGTACTTCAAGTATATCACTAAGCATATTATCCTTAGTATAATCAAGACCTCTAAGTTCTTTATCAATAATCTCATTAATATAACTATTCTTTATATAAAATATCTTTTTATCAATATCTTTATTATCATTATACTTATCAAAATACTTAGTACTAAAACCACCTTGTATATTATATAAATCATTATATAAATCTACAATTAAAAAGCTATCATCAACATATATTTTATTACCTATATTACCATTAATATCACTATTAATAAGTTCTGACTTAATACCTATTCTAGAACATAAATACATAAGCAATTTAGATATACAAGCACTAGTAGTCTTACCACTAGTAATAGAACCCCAAATATTATTAATAACACTAACACTACTAAAAGATATCTTTTCATTTTTATTATCCATAGTATTAATATCTGCACTAAGTATTTTACCTAATGCTATATATAAATATCTAACCTTCTCTATATTAGATAAATTACTAGGTATATTATTAATAATACCATTAATAATATTCTCACTATTCTTAAACATACTATAAGTAGCATATATAAATCCATTCTTATTATTAATAGTATCAGTATAAGAATATCCTTTTCCATATTCTAAAAAATAATTAATAACATCACTATTAAAAGAATCTATAGATAGATTAATATATTTAGTATTATTATTAATATTACTAATATCATTCATAGTATTAACACTTACAATAACATTTGTATTATTCATACTATCACCATAATAATTGTACTACATAAAAAGAAAAAAAGAAAGTAAATAAACTATATGTTTACTTATTTTCTTTATATTTTATTCACTATAAGCCTTATTCTAAGTCTTATTAGTGTTATTCTTAGCCTAATTCTTAGTCTAAGAATAATTCTATTATATATAAGCCATATCTATAGTTCTAGGTATACCCGTAGATATAATCCATCTATAGCTTAACATTTAGAGATAAATATCTCAAGGATGATTTTTGTCCTTTAAAGCACTGTCACACTAAGCCTTAGCCTAGTAGAAAACCCACTATATAAAAGGCTGGCGCGGACCCATTCGCATTATACGCATTGTTCGAGTAGCTGGAATTAGGGGTACTAGTTTTATATAAAATCACCCTATATTAAACACCAAACTAGTGTTAATACCCAAATCTATTTTTATTCTTTCGCCTTTCGGCGAATACTTTTCTTTACTTGGCGACTTTCGCCGCCATTGCCCCTAACAGACTTCGCCTGTTTGAGGGGCCTCTTACCAAGTTCTTCCTACC
>OLHG01000735.1_pt1 | contig 22442 bp, 45 predicted proteins | sample 1605971 | NCBI WGS metagenome assembly OLHG01 (sample SAMN03283289) | human gut metagenome | biome: human-associated habitat; material: feces | host: Homo sapiens | place: Peru | collected 2012 | reverse complement strand
ATTTTTCTTAATTCCGCTACAGAATTTACAATTCTACCTAATGTAATTTTCATAATTATAATCTCCTTGAATTTCATTATGCGTGTGTTGCTTTCCTGCCATTTATAGCAAGTTCGCCAGAACCATAGCAAGTAAGTTTCACTGTGTTATATCCGCTCTTTAGCCATAAAGCATAAGCATATACATTGTCCCAATAATAAGAAGATGAACCTAAATCATAAGTACCATTTCTAGAAGGTGTGATTGTTGTATAGCTACCAGAGCTACTAGAACCGCCTATTGTTGTTGTGCCAACTTTTATAGTGCTTGAGCTACCAGCTGTAATGTAGCACGTTGAAGATAAATAAATCTTTGAAATATAAGCATATCCCCAATAATTAGAAGAACCGCCTAATGAATATGATGAAGTTAAAGGTTTTAATATTGTGCCTGAAAGTGTGACAGTGTTTGTTCCATCTTTAAGTTCCTTAACGCCTGCCGTTGAAGTGCCTGTTGTGATTTTAACACCATTAACAAGGAAATTCTTACTGGCATCCATACTTATATAGCCTCCGCCGCCACCAAGATATATTTTATCTATATATGCTTCTTTAAATCCCTAACTACTGCTAATTCCAAGTTTCCAAGTGCCATCAGTAGAGATTTGCTTGTTTGCTACATTAATCGTCATAACTGAACTACCAACAGAACTAAAGTATATCGAACCTGTTCTAAACCATACATAGTCAACATTTTTCACGGAACTATCGCCGCCAATATACATATAACTACCCGCACTTGTAATAATCATTTTATTATCCGCATTATATACATTTCTTACTTTTAATGACGTTAAATCAACTCTATCTGCGGAAATAGTGCCTGTTGTAATTCTACTGCCGTCAATCGCAGTAGTGCCACCACTCTTTAAAGAATTGATTGTGACATAGCCTGATAAATCAATCTTTTCTGCGGTTAAGGTTGCCATTCTATCGGTAATGGTAAAGTTGCTTGAACTTGTGCCACTCTTGATAACCCAATCAATCTTACTTGCCGTTTGAGATACAGAAGAAATATTTCCTTCTGCGGTTGTTATTCTTGTGCTAAAACTGTTTGCCGTTTGTTTGGCTTCACTGGCTGTTGTAGCCGCACTGTTCGCCGTATTTTCTACTGCGGTAATTTTAGTGCTAAAGCTATTTGCCGTTTGTTTAGCTTCACTGGCAGCGGTTTTAGCACCATTGGCTGTTTCCTCTACACTTTCAACCTTTGTTGTAATACTGTTTACATTTTGCTCTATGGTGCTTTGCTTTATCTTTAAGGTTTCTACTTCGCCATCAAGATTATTGAGTGTTGTTTGAACACTGCTAACCGTAGAAGTTAAACCGTTTGCCGTTTGCTTTACTTCACTTACATCTGTTGTAATTGTCGCTATTTGTTCTTTAATATTTCCTTGTTCATCGGTAATAGTTTTCATTGAACCTTTTACTTCTGTAAGTGTCGATTTCGTTTCATCAACAGTTCTAATCAATTCATTTGTCTTATTGTTTAACGCCGTAATCGCACTATTCACTTCTGTCTTTTGGGTATCTCTGCGTTTGTTGCCGATACATTCAAATTCACAACCAGAGGATTTAATAGACTTCTTCATTACATAACAAGTCTTACCATTAACTGTGATAATATCGCCGCAATTAATACCAAAGTCTTTATAAGTGCTAAATTTCATCGGCGTGTATTTAATTGTCTTTAATTCTCCCAAGAGTTGAGAAGCAATAGTTGCAATAGTTGATTGCTTTTCACTTGTAAAGAATAGCGGGTTTTCAGTAACGATATAGGCGTTTGTGCCTGTTCCTGCCACATAACCTATATCATCAAATGTGCTTTGTATCTACACTTTGTCTATTGGTTCAATCTCATAATCAGACATTGTAAGTTTAATATACTTACTGTTATCTATTACTACGGTTGTGCTTGTGTAAGCCTTATAGGTAATATTGTTTGTTTGTGATAAATCGGCAATGAAGTTCACATTAAGGATTTGTGCGATATATTGTAAAATTTGCCGATAAGTAATATTGCTTGTCATAAAGTTATTGTAGACTGTATAGCTTGCTCTATTAAGGCTTGCTATTGAAGAAATACTTAATCCTACTTTATTTCCCATACTATTTATCATTCTTGTTAAAGTAATAGGATAAGAAAGAGTAGATACCCAAGTATCGGCTACTTCATCCAATAGTGAAATACAATCATAGGCGGTTAAGGTTGCCTTATTACCTCTCTTTGAAATATCTTTGATATAGTATGTGCCTTTGTAAGCATAATCGGCTTCGCCGCTCATCTGACAATACCAATCAAACGCCTAATCTATATAAGTTTCGGCTTTGCCATCAGCATTGTCTATTGTAAATTTGATAGACGCAGAAGCGACAACGCCATACACAAAATCATTTTCATTATTGATTTCCTATTGGAATGTGACACCACCATATAAGTTAGCATCCAATAGAGTAAGATTAAGGGTGTTGCTAATTAATTTGTTTTTCAAGCCGTTTCACCGCCTATTTCTTCTGCTTTGAAACTAACACCACTCCACAAGCCATTAAGCAGAACGCCATTAAACAAGGTGCTGTTTGTGCTTTTGGTATGTGCCTATATCGTCTTTTCTCCTGCTATCGGGTCATAATAGGTTAGATTATAGGTTTTACCAGCAACGGCGTTTAAAACGGCTGCTACAACCTCCTGCGTTGTTGTTGGAAGTGTAATAGTAATTGTTCTTTTTCTATTATATACATAGTTGTAATGATAAACACCATCATCTGTCATGCCGCTATCATCGGCTTCTAATCCCGCAATGCTTACTTTACAACTTTTTACGTCATATTCAGTATTACCAATTTTAATTTTACCTTTTGTTAGTGCCATTGTCGCACCTCCTTGAAATAAGAGGGGTAATAAATACCCCTCCTGTTATACTAATAATGGTTTGCCTGTTCTACGTCTATATTCATTATTGCCTCTTGCGGCGGCATTAGCAATCACATCATCACCAATAGACAAAGAAGTGTCTTTATCTTCGATTGCCTGAATTAATTGCTGTGTTGTCTGAATAAGCGTAGAAATAATATCAGAATTGCCGTTTCTAAAGGCGGTTTCCAATTTGTTTTGGCTATCAATTTCTAATCCAGTAGCATCAGTTAATGTAGGCGTAATTGAAGCACGCAATCTTACATTGCTTAACCCCATATCACTTTCTACTTCTGGAACTTCAAGATTAGGATTAAAGGCAGCTTCAACAGCCGTTCCCATATCTTTAACTGCATCAGTAGCATATTTGATGTTATCGGTAATGCCTTTACCCAAACCCATTGCTAAGTATTTACCATCTTCGGCGGTTAATTTTGAAGGTGAAGCAATACCAAAGAAACCCTTGATAGCACTCATTACATCATCTACCCAACCGCTGATTTTATCTTTAAGCCATCCTGCGGCGTCTTTAATGCCTTGCCACAAGCCTTTAACCAGATTTAAACCTGCTTCTGCCATATTTTCAAAGCCATCATTGATTGCTCCCAATATAGAACTAAGGATTTCAGCAACAGCTTTTAATATCTCAATTAAAATTTTAGGTAAGTTTTCAACCAAAGCGACAAATAGCTTTACACCACATTCAATAATTTCTGGTAAATGCTCTAAAATTGCTTGAATAATACCATTAATTAAATCAGGAAGTGCTGCTGCTATTCCGGCAATAATATCCCCGATATTTTGAATTAAAGCAATAAATAACTATATACCACATTCAATAATTTTCGGAAGTAGTGTTAGTATTCCGTCTATAATACCATCAATCAGTTCTGGAAGTGCTTCACTAATTGCTTCAATAATTTCTGGCAATGCTTCTACTAATGCCGTCATTAATTGAATATAAGCATCAATTAGCATTGGGATTGCTTCAATGATGAAGTTAATAATTCCCTCTATTAGTTGCGGTAATGCTTCGATTATTTGCGGAAGTGCCAAAATCAATGCTTCATTGAATGATAACACAAGTGTTAAGAACGCCTGTAAAAACTGCGGTAAATTATCTATGATTGCTTGAACCATTGTAATTAACCCATCAACAATAGATTGTGTAATTGTTGGAAGGTTCTATGCCACCACTTCAATTATCTAATTGAAACAAGATACTACTGCTTCTATTAGTGTTGGCAAGTTCTCTGTTATACCTTCAATAATTTGATTTAATCCTTCAAGAATCGCTTCAATGATTGTTGGAAGATTTTCAGCCAATGCTTCAATCAACTACATTAAAATATCGACTGCGGCATCAATTAATGTAGGCAACAGTTCAGGCAGAACCGCAATAATACTATCTACAATACTCATTACAGCGTTTATGAACTCTGGAAGGATTGTATTTAATAGGTTCGGCAACGCTTCTACAATTACTGGTGCTAAACCGCTTATCAGTTTGCCGACACCTTTTAAAGCAATCTCTATTCTTGGTAAAATGTTTTCTCCAAAAGTAGAAACACTCTCAACAAGATTATTAATCAATGTATCAAAGTCTGCGTTTTCATCGGCAATGCCAACAAGCATATTCTGCCACGCTGCTTTCATTGCTGCGGCACTACCTTGAATAGTTGTGCTTGCTTCTTTTGCCGTTGTTCCTGTTATGTCTAATTCCTCTTGGATAACGTGAATAGCTGAATATACGTCATTAAGATTAGAAATGTCATAGTGAATACCACTTAATTTTTCAGCATCTTCAAGCAGACGCTCCATTTCCTACTTCGTGCCGCCATAGCCTAATTTTAAGTTATCCAACATTGTATAATTTTGTTTTGCGAAACCCTGATAGGCGTTTTGTATGCTTTCCATAGATGTTCCCATCTTGTTAGCATTATCAGCCATATCAGTTATAGCCATATCTGCTATTCGTGCTGCTTCTTCTGTATCGCCGCCAACGCTCTATAACAAACTTGCGGAGAACCCTGTGACTGTTTCCATATAATCATTAGCCGATAATCCAGCAGTCTAAAAGGCGTTAGCCGCATATTCCTAAACAATTCCCGCACTATCTTTAAATAGCGTTTCTACACCGCCTACAAGTTGTTCATAGTCTGCATAACTTTCAACGGCTGATTTAGTTATGGCGGCTGCGGCTGTTGCTCCTGCGGCTACGGCGGCGGCACTAAATTTACCTACGGCTGAAACCGCAGAACTCATAGCATTTTTTAAACCGGAAGTTTCGCCTGTTATCTTTACTACCAATTCTTCTAATGTCATTGGCTGTTAAACCTCCTTCTGATTATGCTTTTCGGCATAATCAAGCATCTGTTCTTTGTAATATATCCAACTGTTATCTATTGTATCTTTTGGAAGTTCATCTTCAAATACATCTGGATATAGTTCCTATAAAGTAGGCGGTTGTTTGCCGTTATTTGCTCTGTTCGTAAAGATTGAAGTTAATAGTGCTATCTAATAATTATCGTGTAATCTTTCTTTCATTTTCAACTCTTGATTTTCTCTATATGTGTTAATTAAATCAACGATTTCACCATATGTATAATTCCAAAAGTCAAAGATGTTAATATCACATTTAAGTGCCGTTTCATATAATGTATTAAATAGTTCCATAAAAGTTAAAGGCGAAGTAGAATTACTTACTTCGCCTGTTGAGCGTTTTTTGAGTTATCAATCTCTTTGAAGAAACCGCTTACTTTGAAAATTTCAACAATAATAGGAATAAGTTCAATCAAGGTATTACCTTCATCGACAAATTCATCATAAATAGCATAAGTATCATCAAGTGAAATATTATGCTCTAATGCTTGCAGGCTTGCGTGAAGTATCATAATAATATCTTCTACTTTTGGAAGTTCATTAGACTTCTGTATTTCAGTAAAAACGTTAAGTGGGTTCTAACCCATTCTACGTTCCAAATCAACACAAGCCTTTGCCGTTAAACGGCATTTATATTCTTTATCACCAACATTAAGAACAGTATATAACATAATCATAATCTCCTTTATAATAAAAAATAGGGGATGTTTTAAACATCCCCTTTAAATTCAAGATGGATTAGTGACTTCGATTTCACTATTAAGAGCGATATTAGCAGTAAAAGTAAGAGCAGCGTTCACAGAAGCAGCGTCTAAAGAACAACTAACTTCGCCAGTAAATCCAAAAGTGGTGTTATCAGGGAATGTAATCTTAAAATGATTAACGCCAGTCAATCCTTTTAACACACGGTAATTAGAAGTTTCAGAACTGTTATCATAGAGGAACTTAAACGCCAAATCACCATAATCAACTAAACCATTAATGTATTTCTTATTCGCATCAGCAAGGCAAGTCACATCAACTTTTTCAGGAGTGCCGCCAAGAGAAGGAATTTCCTATAAGTTGCTAACTTCGGTATAAGCAGTGCCATTAGCACTATATTCAAACTTAATACCCTTTGAAAGTAATCCTTGTGCCATATTCAAAAATCTCCTTTATTATATTTTTTCATAACCCATTGCTTCATATCTCATAATGATTTCTAATTGAGATATTCCAACAGACAACTCATTAATAGAAGTTCTCTTGAACCCCTACTTTCTCATTACATCATCAATCGCAACGGCTTTAGGCATCAATGCAGCAAGACTATTACCCCATAATTTAATATTGTATGATAATCGGCTATAAAACAAATTATCTCCCTCGGCTTCTGCTGCATTGTTATTTTCAATAAATGTAATACAAGGAGTTTCAGTAGAACTATCTACAAATAATTCATAATAGACAGGTAAGCCAACTTTTTCTAACTCTTGTTTTAAGGTTGGTTTATAATCAATCATAAATTTTGAACTCCCTTCTTCAATTCTTCTCTAAACAACTGGATAATCTCTTTGCGGTTTTCATCTAATGCCGGATTTAAGAACGGCTGCGGCTTCTAGCCTACTGTGCTATGCCAATGTCCTTCGGCATCTTGATAACTCCATTTGTCTTGTCTGCCTGTTCCTTCACTTGAAAAAATGCCTGTGCCTATTTCAACATAAGGTGCGTATTCAGTATTAGTGCCTACAACGGCTTCTGTTCCCTCTACTTCGTGTGTAATAGAGTTTCTCAACTAACCCTTATCAACAGGACATTTCTTTTTAGCATCATTTTCAACCAAGATACAAGCCTTATTAAGAACTTCGTCTAAATCGATATTATCCAGCTTTTCTAATTTCTTTAATAATCTATCTAAATTTTCTATTTGAGCCATTATTACACCTTCTTCATCAGAACTTGGTGTAATCTTCCAGAAGGAATAACATAAAGCACATCATAAGTAGTGCCATTCACAATAATCTGGTTTTCATCGGTAATTGAAGCATCATATGTTAAGCCGATATTCGTTATATCACAATAACGCACGTCAGAAACATTTGTCTGCGAATAAATCTTTACAACCATATCTACTGTTCTTGTGGTGCTACCTAATTTGCGTTTTTCGCCATAGGCATCAGTTCCAGTAGCGAAGGAAACTACTGAAACCGGCTATAATTCGCGGTTAAAAATCATAAGGTAATTAATTTCCTTTTTGCCTTTAACGCACGAACTATAGGTTCTGGATAGTCTGCGGAATAAGCAAAACTTACTCCGCTATATCCTTCACTATCCAAACCTTCTGTGCCAAGGCGATTATAATTATATACACACATTCTTAAAATGATGGTGCTTAATTCATCTACGCAATCTAAATGCGTATATGCCATTGCTTCTTCTCTGGCTTGTTCAATAAGAAAAGTTAGTAAATCGTCTTTCGTGTTATCATTAATGTTTAACAACATCTTTAAGTTCTCTAACATAATTTACTAACCTCCTGTTGGATTAATTACGCTTTTGCTTCGGTAATGCTGGCAATCTTGGTAGCATCAGCAAGAGCGACAAGGTAAGTGGCACGAAGATAAACGCTGTTCTTACGGGTATCAGGGTTTCTATCTGGTTCAACTTCAACATCTTTCTTAACGAATAGTTTAACAGCTTCCTTAGTCATAACAAAAGCCTTATCGGTTAAAGCCTTGGTAGCGATAACAGGAATACCGCAGATAGTGCCAACCTAGCCATTATAGATAACCTGTCCCATCATAGCAGACTTGTAATCTTCATCCTTGCGTAAAGCAGCTTTCCACTTGTTAGGGATAAGAATGAATAGCTGGCTTTCATCTTCAAGGTTAAGAGTGCTGATAGCATCAACGATAGTATCATAGTTGAGTGCTCCACCCTTTGCGAAGGTAACGCCAAGAGTAACGTCAGAACTGGTAATAGCAGAAATGAAATCAGAAGTCATTTTGTTAGTCATAACCTGAACAGCACCCTTCATCATACCATCAACGATATATGGGTCTTTCATAGCTTCTTCATCAGTGTAATCATAAGCCTGTTGGCAGAGTTTAACAGTGTAATCCTTGCCAGTGTAAGAAATGCTACCACGTTTAGCGGCAGTATTGCCAACGCCGTTAGCTAATTCTTCTGCTTCACCAGTGTAGGTGTAAGTATTAACGGTTTTCTTCATACCAGCACTTTCAGCTAGTTCATTATCAATCGTCATTAAAGAACGAGTATTAAGAGCAGTAGTAAGTAAATCCTTAGCTACGCTTTCTACAACAAAATTATTATATACTGTGTTTGCCATTGTAATAATCTCCTTTATTATTTAAATAGTTGTGCGAATAATTCAGGATTGTTATTAAGCAAGTTCTATCTTTCAATGATACTCATTTTCTTTGCCTGCTCCTTCGTGATTGCTTCATCAGGCGGCAGGTTCTTCTTTGGTGCGGAACTACCTAAACGCTTTTCAACCTCTCTCTTTACACTATCCTTAAATGCCTTTTCCAAAAGGCGAATGTTAGAGTTCATCGTTTCAGCATCTTCCGCAATTACAAAATCAACTAAACTTAATGATAATCCCTTATCTGCTAGTATCTGACTAGCGGTATTTTTATTTTCTGCTAGAGCAAGTGCCTTTTCTTTTTCAGCTATTGCCTTTTCACGCTGCTCTAACTCATATTGAAATTTTTCAGATTCATTCATCTACGCAAGTTTTTGTGCTTCCTTAATCTTGGCTTCATTGTTTTTTGCCTGTTTCTTTAATGCCGAAGTAATACGTCTATCTACTTCTGATTGAAGCATCTTGTCAACTTCTTCTTGCGTATAAGTCTTTGTTTCAGTTCCAGTAGTAGAAGTATCAGTAGTAGTATCTACGCCTGTGTTCTGATTGTTTAAATTTCCATCCATAATAATTAACCTCCTAAGTTATTGCGGTTGCCGCAATCCCTTTTCATAAATTATATAAATTAAGTTTAGCTTTTCAGCCACCCTTCACATAGATATAAAAAACAGAACAGAGTATTTTAACTACTCTGTCCTGTCTTTGAAAAAATTTTTTATTCTTCTTTTGGTTGCTTATTTTGCTTATCTTGAATCGCCAGCATAACTAAGTATCTACCCATTGACAAGCCTAGGCTTTCTGCCTTTTCTTGTATCATTCGCTTTTCTTCTTCTGTAAGCCGAATTTGAAATACCGCAGTCTTTGTAGCCATTACACAACCTCTTTACTATCCAGATAGCAACTATCAGGACACAAATCTATTTTGTTATCCCATACGACATTACTATCTATATTGGGATTCTTATCCCAAGCTACACAGCCGCAATCATCAATATAGACACGCTTAAATACTTCCATTGGCTTTAAGCAAGCAAACACACCGTCAAGCGGTTTAACGTCATACAAGCGTTTTTCGCCGTTGTTATACTCCAATAGCAAAGTATAATCATCATTCGCTTTTACGCTTACAAGACGTTTCCTGCCGTTCTTAAAGTATTCTGCTACTCTTGGTTCTAACATTACTATACCCCCTTTAAGCATAGCAAGATTGAACCGTTTATTTCAACGGTTCAATCGGGAACAAATCTTGCTTCTGTTCGGCTAACTGCCAGTTCTCTAACAGTTCTTCTTGGTGAAGTGCTGTCCAGCCTAATAACATCTTTAACTGCTTGTTCGGCAAGCTGCCTTCAAGCACTTCAATGTCATTAATTGAAATAGCAACTTCATCAGAACCATACTTTGCGTGAAAATGCGGCGGTTGGTGTTCTCGCCAGTTCATATAGATTTTGATACCACGGAAAATACAGATTGTAGGCATATAAGCAACCTCCTTAATTACAATCCTATTATAACAAATTGTAATTACAGTGTCAATACCTTATTGAAGTTTTTCTTCCAATCTATTAATTTCATCCCGCCACGCCTGCCGTTGTGCTTTTACTTCGGCATACTCTTTATCAGTAAGCAAACCTTCACTATATTTGATTGCTTTATAATCAGTTTGAGTAAGTTTCTGCTTTAATTCAAAGATTTGTCTATTTATCTTTGCTGTTTCATCTACTTTAATTTCCTCTACTGTTGGTGTTCTGCGTTTGATTGTGAATTTACCATCTACAACCGCATAATAAGAATACTTATCCGGTAATGGCTATTTACGCTCCTGCTCTGTTATCTCAATGAATGGTTGTGTATCTTTACCGAAGGAGATAACTTTTCCTGTGTCTTGATTATAATTTACTTTAATCATTGTATTACCTCCTATTAGGTTTTATAAAAAATTCTATAATTAGTGGGTAAACCGCCAGGAAAGTTAATCGAGGAACCATCATAATACCAATTACCATATTCATTATCAGAGATTCTGATGTAGAACTATTTATTAGCATACATTCCTAATCCGCCACTATCCCAAATAGAATCAAAGCTACAACTAAAATTATAATAGGATGAATAGCATACGGTTGTTTCATTATTCTAAAATAATATAGCTAATTCTCTTGCGTTATATAAGCCACTATCTTGTAAAGTTTCAGCGGTGTACCAAGAAGATAAATAACTATCAATATTTGATTGAGTTATTATTATGTTATATGAATATTGTTTAGATAAAGAAGTCCCAATAATAGTGGTTGAGTTTTCCGCCGCCTTAATATAATAAGTGGAAAGCCGAGAATCCCCATTACAGAAAATTCCTATAAAATACCAGTAGGACGCCTACTTATATGCGTTCTATATTTTAATATTATCAATTGTAAAAATTACTTTCATAGGATTATCTACACAATATTGTAGATTAGCTATTTCCTCAGCAGTAAGAGAACCAGCCGAAAAACTATAACTTTTTATATCACCAGAACCACCAGAAGGAGTAAATACAACCTCTGTATCATCCTTCTTCGTAAGCGTCAGTGTATTTCCGCTTACAGAAGCATCCTTAATATATGCGTCTGGTTCTGTGCCGCCTGAACCGCCTACACTACTAATAACACCATCAGCAATAGTAATTGTATTACCATCTACTTTCACGCCACCAAGAGTAGAAGTAGAAGCAGTGGGAAGTGTATAAGGTGCGGGAATATCGGTTTTCTTTGCGTATTCAATTAATGATTGATGTTCGGTTAAATATCCTGCGTCATTGGTAAACGCAGAAACTTTAATTGGCACTGTTGGAATATCAATTTCGGCAATCTTATCATCAACATAAGTTTCTGTTGCTAATCCAGTAGTAGAAGGAATAGTAGGCTTATCAATTAAGTCATTATAAGAACCAGTCTTTGCTACCTGTGCCAAGTCTGCGGTTTTCGCATATCCTTCTAAACTCTAATGTTCAGTCAAATAACCTTTATCATTTTCCAATTCACTAACCTTTGTTGGGACTTCTGGAATGACGATAGCAGCCACTTTTTCATTTACATATGCTTCACTGGCTAACCCCTCTACACTTGGAATAGTAGGCTTATTAGATAAGTCGTTATAATCGCCGCTTGTAGCCACATTTGCGAAGTTAGGCTTGTTCTATATCTTACTCCAATCTACACTATCTGCTGTGCCGCCACCAGTTGCCGAAAGAACGCCGTTTGTAATAGATAAGCCACTACCTACTTTCACACCACCTAACGCCGTAGCAGACGCAACAGGCAGTTCATAGGGTTCAGGAATAGAAGGTTTATCTGATAAGTCATTGTAAGAACCAGAAGTAGCAACAGTAGATAAGTCTGCGGTTTTGGCATAATTACTTAAATCAACCTTTGCGGCTGCTCCTTCTTCAATCTCATTAATTTCAGCCGTAGTAAAGTAATCGACACCCTTTACAGGTGTTTTTCCATCTTTACCATTCGTGCCGTTTATACCATCAATACCATTTCTTCCGTCTGTTCCTTTCAGACTGGCTAACCAATCTGCTTCAGAACCTTCAAACCCTTCATCAAGTGCAATCTGGTAAGCACTCTTACCATCTTCACCTTTAGTTCCAGCTTCTACTTGCTCTAATACTTTGTCGCTGATTTCCTTTACATCATCAGGCGTTAAGTAATCAACACCCTTAATAGGTGTATCGCCTTTTTCGCCTTTGTAATAGTCAACGCCTAATCCCAATTCGCCATTGATTGTTTCTTGCTCTTGGAGAACACCATATAAATCAATCATTGCGTTACCTCCTATCCAATTTCAAAGTAAGAGATAGGAATTATAGTATAGATATTACCGCCAAAAGTAGTAAGCTAAATATCATACACATATGTTCCAGCAGTAAGAGATTTAGTATCTGTTGGAACTAAATTAATAACTCCATTTTCGGCGGTTTTAGTAAATGCTACATCACTGTTCGCGGTTTTTCTTACGGTTAATGTAATAGTATCATCGTCAAACAGCTGTCTTATCTAACCATTGGCTTCTATGATATTTACCTTAAAAGAAGCATTATCGCCTTTTGTAAGTAATATCTTATTTGTTTTCTTATTTATCTAAAACATTACATTACCTCCTTTATTTAATTACGCCTAAAACAGCACAACGGCAATTAGAATGAAGCGGCGGGTAATTAACTCCTGCTTCTGCTTCTGATAATTTAAAACGCTTGCCATTCATCTTGCTACAGATAGGACAAGTTCTTTCATCGTGTGCTGATAAGATTTCATATTCATCTATACCGGCTTCAATATATTTGTTGATTGCTGCCTTATTCTATACATAGCTTAATTCTGTTCGTGCTATTCTATCGGCTTTTCTATAACCTACATTGAATGTTTCCATCAATGTCTTTACCAGTTCATCTTTGCTTACACCACGGCTTACACAGTCAACTAAGCCTTTTTCTAGTGCTACCTGTAGTTGTGCTTTGTTCTGCCATATGCGGTTGCTCCAGTGCTTGCCATCAGCACACCAAATGCTATTAATAACTTCCTTTGCTGTCTTTTGGTTAAATTCACCGCTAAACTCGATAGACTTTCCAACAGAGGAAGAAGTAATAGCATACATATCAAGCAGCTTCTATTTTGTAATATTGATTTCTTTTCCGCCAAGTGCCTTTAGCTACTTATTCAAACTTTTCATAAGGCTAAAATAGCGGTTATACTTATATAAATCACTGGCAAGCAATGTTCCATCAGCCGAAGAAACTAATAGTTCATCATATAACTTTTCAATATCACGGCTTACCGCCTTTAATGATTGCTGATACTGTTTCCGCAGTTCGGCTTCATATTGTGCTAATGTTCTATCATATTGTAATTCACGCTGCTTTAATTCACGTTTCTGCCAATAATTCATTCTTCATCACTCTCGCTATTGGTATCAAAGCCATACATAGACATATTTACTTCTTTTTCCTTTTGAAGTTGCTTCACTTCGGCATCTACATCTTTAATAAATGGAAGTAAAGAAATCAATGTCTTATCGCTTACAATACCTCTTAACTGATTAATAACTTGTGCGGTATCTGTGATATTTTGTGGTAAATTTCTGGTAAATACAATCTATACATCACGCCAAGTATTATCACCATTTGTAAGTCTAAGAACAGCACATATAAGTTCAATACGCTTCTACAGTGCCTTTGTCATATTAGCTGCAATATTAGAACTAACATTTTCAAAACCAATCAGTTTATATTTAATAGCAACACCCGACTAACTCATAAACGTATCTTCTGTAAAATCAGGTGAATTAGAAATCTTGTGAATTGTATCATTAATATTCTTTAACATATTCTCAATCTGCGTATCGCTTACACTCTTGGTTAAATAGCTAGCTTCTGCATCTGTATCCATCAGCAGCACACGGTTCTGTTTCATAGCAACTAAATCATCAGCATCAGCCTAACAGCCTTTAAGCACTAAATAAGCATCACAGAAGGATTCAAAATCATCAACTTCACTTGATAACAGCTTGTTATAAGCATCTTGTAATGTCATTACCTTATCAAAAATACTTTCTTCATCAGTATTCAAGCTAAATACTGTAATTGGAACTTGATTATAAATATTAGGCTTTTCTTCCAATAGAGAAAGAGTAGCAAAGGCATTGCTGCTTTTGTATTTGCGGATGAAGTCATTACCATATACTTCAATATAATATTCATCCTAATCATTGTTTATTGTATCGGCTACATAATATCTAATTACATAGAGTAAATCATTGTTTAAATCATTAGAATAAATAGGAATACATTCACGGCTGTCTAATACCTTGAAGCGTTGTCTGGCTTCTTCATCTACATAATTGATTTCATAGGATTTGCCGAAGATTAAAGCATTGCGTAAATATTCATTATCTTCTGTTCTAACGTCATTGTAGTTTAATACATCTTGGATAGCATCAAAATCATTAGGTGAACTATATGTAATATCAATACCTGTCAAATATCCTAAATAATTCTATACAATGTTGAAACAATAATTAGTAACAATGCGGTTGCACGGCTTACCAACATCTGTAGCTATTTTATTCATAATTTCTTGATTGCCTTTGTAATACTTCCAATACTTATTTAGCTTTGGCTTTTCTTTAAGTTCAAATTTCTAAATAGTATCAGCTATATAACGTTCTGTTAAATCTGCTTGTTTATCTATTATAAACAATTAAATTACCTCCTTCATAATCCAAGTAAAGCCTTATCAAATGACTTTAGCTTGCTTTTGGTGTATATATCACTATAAGCATAGCCTAAACCGTCAATAGCGTGTGAAAATTCGTGTGTAGTATCTTCGGTTAGCTACTCTGTTTTCTTATCCAATAGATAAGAGAAATTTTCAAGCTCTGTTATCAGGTTTTGACAGGCGGGGCTTATAATAATCTCTTGGTTTTGTAAGAAGCTAATACGTGCCTTTACACTATTCTAACCCTTAATACAAGGAACAGCATTAAAACCTTGTCTGCGGAAGAAGTCTATGCTACGCGGTTCTGCGGAATCCATAAAGATTTTAACCTTATGTAAATCCATCTGATTCATTGCCGCCGCCACTTCATCAAGCTAACAACCACGCTTGTAGAACTCATTAAATACATAAATGCGTTTGTTCCCTGCATCATATAGACTATCAATTACTGTTGTCGGGTCTACATAGCCAAAATCCGCACCTGCTCTATGTTCCAATCCAGAAGCAGCCAATGTAAGAACATCAAATTCTTCAACACGCCAATTATGGAATACAAGATTATCAACGTTAATTCCCCAATCGCCATCACAGTAAATACGTGCCTTTGCCGGATTGCGTACATACAGTTCTTCTAGCGTAGAAACATATTCTTTACTTAAAAATGGGTTATCTTTGTAAGTAGTCTATGAGAAATAGAATGACTGCGGCGGGTTTACTTCGCAGAAATCATACAACCAATGATTTTTAGATATAGGGTTAAACGCCATTATTATTTGCTGGTTCGGGTTTGTCCCACGCATACGCAAGTTTAATTGTTCTACTATGCTTTTAGGCACTTCATAAACTTCTTCAATAAAGATAGTGCCGATATTGGTTAAAGATAATAGTTTTGTTTCTTCATCCAATCCCATAAAAATTATCTCGCTGCCGTTAGGAAACTTAATATTAAAGTCTGTTTCTCTAATCTTCACAAAAGGAATTAGCTTCCACTTCGTCAACACTTCCTTAAAAAGTGCAAAACAGGTATTGCGGATTGTCGTTCCATAGCGGCGGCATACCAGCACTTTTATTTTCTCATTAATACATCTAACTATAATCTTCTATGTAATGAAATAGCTTTTGCCGCTACCAGCACTTCCCTTATATACTTCAAACCTATTGGAATAATCCAATAGTAAAGGAAACAGTGTAGGCGAAAACAGGCTTTTCTTTATATTAAGTTCTATTTGCGGCATTACTGCTAATTATTCTTCTTTTCAATGTTGTTTTCGCGTGTAAAATAGAACACGATAATTATAGAGAACATATTAATGAAATCACTTGCCACAATCACGCCTGTTAAGGCAAGCACCGCGAAACAGATAACCATAACAAGGCTAACTATGCTTTTAACATCAACTAATTTTGCTAATTTTTCTTTTAGTAAATCCATCTCAATTACTCCTCTATATTAATTTTTATTACTGTCTCTACATTTGCATTAATATTTTGATTTTGTAAAGACATTTGTTTTTGTAATAAATCAAGTGCTTTCAACTGTGCTTTTGCGTCATATTCCTTATCGCCTTTTTCAGCAAATGCGATATCAGCAAGTTTATTTGCTATGCGTTCAGGGGTTATCATTGCACGTTCAAATGCTTCCTTTTGGAGCTATGCTATATAGTCCTTTACACGCTGCCTTTTTAACACTTGGCTTCCATTGCTTCTTGCAGTATCAAGGTTTGAAGTATTGTATGCTTTTAGATACGCCTTTTTAATATCATAGCATTCTACATAGGCTTCACAGAATGCTCTTTCTTTTGGGGTTAATTCATCATTATGTGGTGCTGGCATCATCTTTCACTTCCTATCTTATAGGACATTGCACCAATTAACATTCCAAGAGTGAAGATAATCACACCTGTAATCATACCTAATATCATTGTGCATCCTCCTATTCAAATTTTTCTAATGCCTAATCAATCATTGCCAAATTATATATCAATATAATAAATTCTTCGCTCATCATTATTTTCTACCTCCATAACTATAATTCTTGTTAGCTCTACAGAGCAAATTTTTAATTGTATGAGTATTTGTAAGAGAATTATTTTTTCGGCTCCAAAAGCCAAACTAAATAAATAATAATTAATCTTGCCATTCATGTTTAATGCAGCTATATTTGCGTGCTAAATCAGTTCTAAATACATATGCCTTAGATACCTTATTATCTAAATTATCGTTGAAAATTTTTACTTCCCCGTGTTCCTCCAAAAGAGAACAAGTAAGAGGGAAGTCTAATATATAACCGTGCCGTTTTACCATATCATAAATACATACATAATCAGCCTTACACTTGAATAACCATCCTGTGCTTACATAATCGCCACGCTACGCTCCTGCTTCAAAAAAGAAATTGCACGTTTTATTTACGCGGTAATCTGCCTTAACTTCTAAGCCTGCGGTTTTGCCATTTTTCTTTATCAAGAAATCTATATCAATTTTTTGGTAATCAGGCATTTCGGCAACATCTACAACTTCTATTCCTCTTGATTGTAAATGCTTCTTTACTATTTGTTCTGCTTGTTTTCCTTTACTTTTTTGCTATTGGAAACCATTCATATTAATCACTCCTTCTTATTGTTATAAAAAAGACAGTAATGAAATTAATCATTACTGTCCTGTTCTTTATCTATATGGATTATTTCTATTGTTTCATCACCGCTGATTATATAATGTTCTTCTTTTTTATCTAATAAATCTTCTACTTTCAATTTACTAATATCGTTTTTGCCTGTTGGAGTTAATATATTTAGTTTTGGATTAAATTCCTCTATATATCTATCTTCTAATTCAGTTAAGCAGTCTACATCACAATACTATATAGGGAAGCAGTCAACCCAATGTCCTCCAAGAAACGCAGATAACAATAATAGATATTTCTTTTCCTAATTAAACATTGCATTCTATATGTTATATATATGGGAACGGCAACGCTGCTAAACATTTTTACTCTTTCCAACATATACAATTTTCATATCTACTGTGATACAATATATTCCAGCTTTTGGTTCACAGTCTAATAGCAAACCCCAATCATCTATAAAATCATCTAAATCTTCTAATCTCATAATTAATCTCCTTGTATCAATTAAAATATAAATTCTTTATTTTCGTTTTGCTTTATCTGCTCTAGGCGGCAGGTATATACAAACGCATAATCGCAATCACCATTATCAAACACTTCTTCGGCTAATTCAAAGAACTACTGATTAAAAGCATTTAAGATTATTGTATTGCAGCTATAGTAGCAGCATTTAAATTCTTTCCAACAGGTAAGATTAGCAGAGGAATAAGCATCTGCTTTATTCATTCCATCCTTTATATTTTTTTCTGCTAATTTTCTTCTGTGTTTTTCATATTTAATCTTTCCTTCATCATCTTCGTCAACTTTCATTCTTGTTTTCTAGCCGTCTACATACATAGATACCCAATATGTTTTTCTTAATCTATCGGTTTCTACAGCATTATAATCAACTAACTTTTTATACCATCTTTTTAAGGTAATTTCACTTACTTCAATATTATAATCTTGCTTCATTACATTTGCTCTTTCTCCAAAAGGCATAGAAGAAAATTCTTCATCCATAAGCAAGTAAACAAATGTGGCGAACTTACCTATATCAATTCGGATATCTAAATCAAATTCTCTTATAAGCAATTCATTCAGTCGTTCTTGTGCGGTTGAAGGAGCTGCCGTTATCTATATGACTTTTCTACTATACACAAATGAATAACCCCACTTGGTTAAAATAGACTACACTTTTCTACTAAAGTGTGAATCAGTTATTTCTACCTTCAACAACTCTGCCATTTCAGTGCGTGAGTAATTTCTTACCTCTATTTGCTACATTTCTATCCACCTTTAAAATTTAGTATATTATTTTTATCCAGTTAGGACTTTTATCCAAAACTTGATACTTTATAAATAATATATGTCGTATCAACTTTTGGCGTTTTTATTTAGTTTGGCTTTTGGATTTAAAAAAATTAAATAATTAGATTTATTCTTGGCTGTTTTTATCTTCATTGATTATTTTTAGAAGCTGCGTTCTTACTACTTCACTTATATTTGTTCTGTGCTTCCAAGCATATTCTTCAAGTGCATCTTTAAGTTCTTTAGAAACCTTTACATTAATCATTTTCTCATAGCTTTCATTTTTCATTTTTATAATCTCCTTCATATTACAGTAATACCACCCCTCAATAAAAAAGTTGGTAGGTGGCTGAAACCTACCAACTTTTTAACTAAATTTTTTAAGGAGTGAAAAAACAAATAGTGGTTAATACCTTATTTAAAACTCGTATTCGTAAGAAGAATAACCTAATGCTTTTAAATTTCTTCTATCTTACATCTATATATAAAAAATACTATTATAGTATTTATTACTGTTGTCCTGCCGAATTTGTGAATTTTTAATGAACATATCATAAGACTAAGGCTGGTTAAGGGTAGGAATAAAAACCCAATTTATTTAATTTGATAAAAAGGAACCTTAACCCGCCACATCCCATTGATAATTAACTAATACTAACACTAAATACAGCATAATAGCATTTTAAGGGTTCACGGCAAACTCTAAGTATCGTGAGAATAATACTTTGTATATTTAAATACGGTTCGCTATCCTTATCTTGCTATATATATTATAAAATATATTTTTTCAATTTTCAAATTTTAACCAAAATTTCTTCTACTATTGGATTAATTAATATAACTGGCAGCAACATCATTAGTCATGCGTCTTACTTCCTTATATTTTTTATCATAAATAATAGTATAGTTTGCATCAATGCTTTCATTACCAATAATACCATCAATTAGCCAATCATAAGCATTATCAGTAAATTCATAACTATCATAATCTCCATAAGCAATATTATTAAGTGCACCAAACTCATCGTCTGCATCAACCTCAACCAGAACAGGAATTTTAACATATTTCTCAACATAATACTTAGACATAAATAATAATCTCCTTCAAATTTAATTTTTTATTCCTTAACTTTGTATATATATTATAATATATTTTTTAAAAAAAATAAATAATCCTTGACTTATCTATCTATTGGAGTTATAGTAGTAGTGTAAGTTAATCCAATAGTCAATATAAACAAAAATTTAATAAAGGAGTTAGTTATTATGGCAAAAGAAAAGACTAAAAAGGTTGAACTGGTTGCCAAGGACGGCACAACCGCAAAGGATGTTAACCAGCAGTTCATTATTAACTACTGCGTTAAGAATAATGAAATTGCTTGGTTGAAGGAGCAGCGGAACGCCGAAGTTAAGGCTTTAAAGTATCCGCTATCTGACGCTCCTGTTAATGAAGGCGGCAGACGCAAGCAGGATAAAACTAAAGCTCCTACTGAAACCACCCGCCACTACACCTTCCTTGAAATTAAGCAGCATTTCATTGCTAAGTTCTATCCTGAACTTGTTCCCGCAAAGAAGCCTAAGAAAGAATCGTTCTTTGACTTAATCGACAAGCTTTAAATGAAATTAACCCCTCTTAGCAATTAAGCTAGGAGGGGTTACATTTTGTAATCATTTTTCCGCACTTTTGGTATTGACTTCAAATATTTTTTCTGCTATACTCTACTTTGTTCCAAGGGGAATCAACTATGGCAATCAGCAAACCAACTTGGCAATAATCAGCCAGTCGAAGTTGAGAACCCCTTGAAAATCAAGGGAAATTTGCTAGTGTGGCTCAGTCGGTAGAGCAGCTGATTCGTAATAATGCCTCCGATTTTGCGTCAGAAAATAACCTAGACAACCCTTGATTTTCAAGGCTTGTCTCTTTTTTTACCCTCTTTTTTGAATGGCTGATTTCACTACACCATATAGAAAATAAAGTAATCAGGTTTTGAATGGTTGATTATTAGGGTTGATTTCCTCCGTAGAGTATTGTAATATAATGTATGGAGGTTGAGACGCAAATGAAAAGGAAAATTCAGGAAAGAAACACCTACGTTACCTTAGAGCAATCCTTTAATGAGTTTATCCAGCAGAAAGAAGCTAATGGGTTATCCCCTGCCACGCTCCGCAATTACAAGTTATCCTATCACATCTTCTTTGACTACAATGAGTTTGATAGCGAAACTCCAATTACTGAAATTAACCAAAATCTCATTAATAAATGGATTAATCATATGCGGAAGGAAGAAATTTCTCCTTCTAGCATTAACCACTATTTGCGTGATTTCCGCACCTTCGTTAATTTCTGCATCAAGCGTGAATACATTGATGTTCCAATAGAGATTAAAGAAGTTAAGCAGCAAGAAGAACTTCCTAAATTCTATAGTGATGAAGATATTGAAAAGCTATTAAGGAAGCCTGAAAATAATGACACCTTCGCTAAATGGCGTATGTGGGGTATCGTTAATTTTGTTCTTGCTACTGGAGCCAGAGCTGCAACCATCCGCAACATTAAGTTAGACGATATTGATTTTAATAATGGTGTGGTTAACCTTAGTAATCATACCAAGAACCGCGAAGCCTTAAATATCCCTCTTTCCTCTACCTTGGAAAATGCTCTTAGAGAATATACACGCAAATGGCACATTTCAGATTATTTGTTCCCTAATGTTGGAGACGAACAATTAACTGACGGAGCATTAAGAAGTGCCTATGTTCGCTATTGCCAAGATAGAGACGTAGAACAAACTAATATACACGGCTTGCGGCATTCCTTCGCACGTGCTTGGATTATTAACGGCGGCAATCAGTTTAAGCTACAGCGTATTATGGGACATAAAAATCTGTCTATGACTAACCGCTACGTTAAGCTGTTCGCACAAGACTTAAAAACAGATTATGAAAGTTATTCCGCACTTGATGTTATTAAGAAGAAGTCTAAAAGAACCAGTCAGTTCAAAAAGGGGAGGTAATAATACCTCCCCTTCTTTTTATTTATGTTCTAAATGTTCTATTTCTTCTTTAATAACTTTAATGCTGCTTTCCGCTTTATACATTCTGTCGATTAAGTTATTGTGTTTATTCACCTTTTGCTCCAACTAATCAACGCGATATAAGATTAAGGCAGTAGTTTTCTTATTAACAAAATAAACGCTTGCCAAAGTTCCTATTAAGCCTATCGCCGCCACAATAATTGTTTCCATTTTTATTCTCCTTTTGGATTATTCAGTAAATTCTATAAACTCCTCTAACTTCATTAAATCCATAGCAGACATATTGACATTCTCTTTCAAACTTACTTTTACCTTTTGGAAGTCAGCAAGTTCTACTTCTGTTTGAAGAAGTGCTTCAAGTTCTTTATCTTGATTATCTGCCAGTTTAGATATTCTTTCGCGGTTATCATCAAAATAACCTAAATGCTCATTCATAATCTTAATAAGCTTATATGTTTCATAAGCTGTTTTCAATGATAAATCCTATGAAGCAATTTTTCTTAATTCCGCTACAGAATTTACAATTCTACCTAATGTAATTTTCATAA
>OLHG01000733.1_pt1 | contig 22527 bp, 39 predicted proteins | sample 1605971 | NCBI WGS metagenome assembly OLHG01 (sample SAMN03283289) | human gut metagenome | biome: human-associated habitat; material: feces | host: Homo sapiens | place: Peru | collected 2012 | reverse complement strand
TGGAAAGCTCCAATTGTAAGTTTGGCTCACATTGCGCGGGCTCCATAGATTTTATGAATGGAATTTATCCAGCCCGCGCCTTACAATCCAAAAATCAATTTCCAAAATTTATTTTTGAAAATTTCAAAACCCGCACCAATTTTTTCTAAAGTGTAGCCTAAAAAATCTACTTATAAGTGGAAGGGAAAAGAGAACTTTGCCATTCAACTATACTTCCTTCCGCACCTCCTATATTTATCTATCTATTTATGCCTAACTTCTTGCTCTGTTAGGCTTTACCCTAAAACTAATCCCTTTTGGGATTAGTTCAGGTTGGAGATACAAGAGAAACACATTCGTCTCCTGTCCATCTTTCTTTTTCTCCGCTCTTTGTCTCTCCAATCTGAACTAACCCCAAAAATTTTTTTTCAACCCTGCACCAAATTTATCTAAACCCTATACCCAAAAATCTACTTATATCCAGAGGCAAAGGAGAAGCCTCAAGGAGACGAAAAAATGACTAATTCAGCACTCATCGGAAAGCAAGGTGAAGCTCTATTCAAATAGGTAATGAGCGCCAGCTACATAGTTGAAGATGTATCCAACTGTAGCGCCTATTGGGACAAGGACATAGACTTCCTTCTCACTAACCCGCGCACCGGCAATACCCGTTCTTTTGAAGTAAAGAATGATTGCCGCATAGCGGAAACAGGAAACCTCTACCTTGAACTAACAAACGTCCATTCTAAAGGTGGGCTTGGTTGGTATCGCTTCACGCAAGCCGACTTCCTCGCCTACTGCGACGCCACTACCAGCACCATATACATAATCCCAATGGATTAGCTCCGCGCCAAGTTGAAAGATATGCAACGGCGCATAGCGTATTGCGGGAATGATAGTTCCGGCTGGCTTGTCAAGCTTTCTGAAATTCAAAACCATATCAATATAACAATCCTGTAAGGAGGTGAGCTTATGCCGAAAAGTATGAAAGACATTGCAGCAAGGCAAAATGCCTTTCTTGATGCCTATCTCGAAAACCCCACCTTGTCGATGAAAGCTCACGCCGAGCGATTAGGTATAAATGTCCGAACCGTATATAATTGGAAAGACAACAACATAAACGGCTTTGCAGATAAACTCCAAGAGCGACTATCCCGCAAGTGGGAAGAGGCCAAACAAATGGCTTCCGAATAGATGTTTTCTCTTGCTCGTGAAGGAGACTTCAAAGCAGTAAAATACATCCTTGACTACCACGGATACGCGCCAGCGCAAAAAGTAGAGGCTAAAGTTGATGCTAAAACCGTGATAAATGTATGTATAGGAGACGAACCTACTAATGGAGATTGAGCTCAATCTTTCTAAGGCTCTTTTCTCTCCTAAGCTCTTTCCTTTACTTTTTGACTACTCCCACCGTTGGGAAGTCTACCTTGGTGGCGCGGGTTCTGGTAAGTCTTACTTTATAACCCAAAAGCTAATTGTTCGGTGTTTGCGCGAACCTATCAAGGTTCTTGTGTGCCGCCGCTATGCTACAACTATTCGTAATTCTTGCTTTGCGCTTTTCAAAGAAATCCTATCCAAATGGAAGCTTATGGAGTATGTCAAAATACGAGAAACAGACTTCAACATACGCTTTCCTAATGGTTCAGAAATAGTATTTATTGGGCTTGATGATGAAACCAAACTGCTTTCTCTAACCAATATATCTACTATATTTATTGAAGAGGTTTATGAAGTCTCTAAAGAAGTAGTAGAACAGCTCAATTTGCGTATGAGAGGTAAAGCCAAAAACCAACAAATCCTTATGGCTTTCAACCCCATATCTAAGCACCATTGGCTTTATGATTTTTGCGAAGTGAGCCCGCCGCAAAGCTTCTATTTTTCTAAAACCACCTATAAGGATAATCCTTTTCTTTCTCCTGCCTACATTCAATCTCTTGAAGAACTCATCCAGCGCAACCCCGCCAAAGCGCGCATATATACTCAAGGCTTATGGGGTGTGCCTTCCGAAGGGCTTGTCCTCACGAATTGGACAGCAGAACAATTTGACATTCACACTCTTCTTGAAGCTCGCCAATTAGAACACCGTTGCGGGATGGACTTAGGCTTCGTAGATAAAACCGCAATCATTGATAGTTGGTATGACGCGCCCGCGCGCACAATATACATTACAAACGAATTTTACAAATCTGGTTGCCAGCTCTCTGAATTAGCGGATGCAATTACCTCTATGGGGCTTTCCAAATCGAAGCTTTGTGTAGATGCAGCAGAACCGCGCACAATCCAATTCTTTCGCATTCAAGGTATAAATGCTGTGCCTTGCGCGAAGGGTAAAGACAGCGGGAAAGCCGGGCTTATGTTTCTGCAAGATAACAAGCTCATTGTTTCTCCGTCTTGCGTGAACCTCATAACCGAGCTGGAAAACTTCTCATACATCAAATCCAAACAAACCGGAGAATACACCGACGATACCACCCACGAATGGAGCCACGCTATTGATGCTCTGCGTTATGGGTATTCTGATATATACACGAATAAGAAGCTAAAGACGCTTGATAAGAGCGTTTTAGGGCTGTAAGGAGGTAAACCATTGGTAGATTATTTATATGACGTAATCAAAGCCGTAGCCGGTGAAGAATTGCAAATTGCGGCGGTAATTACTGATGAGAATGGCGCGGACATTAGTGAGGGTTGTGTGCTTGTTCTGGCTTTTGGACAGCACGCAGAACCACACGCACAATTTGATGGAACATTTACTGCCTCCAATAAAGGAGGTTTTTGGAGCTTTGTGGTTCCTGCCGCGGCCACAAAGGGAGAACACAAACTTTGGTATAAGGTAATGAAGGATGGAGAGAGTTTGTCTTTCTATCGGCCTTTGTATTTGGAGGGTTGAGTGATGCCCGTTGTGCTGAAAGGCAAGAAAGATAATATTGAGATAAAGCCTTTATCAAATTCTATTGAACTAAAGCCTTCTTCAAGTTCTATTGAATTACAAGTGCCTGTGGGTTCTGGTGCGGTTAGTTCCGTGAACGGACAAACGGGTGATGTAGTTATTGATGTGCCTTCTAAGGTAAGTGAATTAGAGAATGATGTAGGCTACCTCACCGAGCACCAAAGTTTGGATACTCTCGCCACAAAAGAAGCTCTAAATAATGGGCTGGCCGCGAAACAAGATAAACTTACTGCGGGTGAAAATATCACCATCCAGAATAATGTGATTAGCGCGAGCGGTGGCGGTGGAAGTTCTTACACATTACCACAAGCCTCTTATTCAACACTTGGTGGGGTAAAAGTAGTTTCAAATACATCACCATATAATAATTCTGATATAGGTAGAATTACAATTTCTAATGATGGTGTGTTATATATAAATGATGAGTTGGATGAATAGCCGAAATATGGCTCTAATGGAAAGTCATATGCTTTACTATTTATTGGAAAAGACATTGAAGGCGGGACTAATCCTCAACGCCGTGTTCCATATATCAGATAGCAAGGTTGGTATTATCCTCTTCCTTTTCGAGCTGGGACAGCTATAAATATTTCAGATGAAGGGATAATTTCTGTAGATACAGCGCAAGTCTCTGCTAATAATGGCGTTCCATCTGGGGGCGGCTATCCACAAATACTTATAAAGAATACTGTAAAAGACTATGATACTTCGTGGAGTTCGCTTCCAGATTTATTGAATTATTATGGTATGAGTAGCGGTAGCGGTAATTGGAACATTACAACATCCATATATGAAGGAAATTTATACAATGCCAAAGAGGTAGTAATTTTCTGGTAGGACAGTAATTATAACTACCATCAAACATATTTGAATGTTGGTAGTGATTATAACGGTAATAATGGATAGACTTGGGGAAGTTCAAGTTGGATGAATACTTCTATTTATCTTGATAGTTATGATGAATACAATGGCGCGTATATAACTTATGATGGTAATTTTGTTAGCACTTCCAACTGCTCAATCAATGCGATATGCTACAAATCCTAACCGGAGGAAACCTAAATGATAAAAGTAAACTATGACGCCACTACTGGCAAGGTTCTTTCCTTCGGCAAAGATACAGAACCCTATATTGAAATTACCGAAGCTGAACGGAAGCAACCTCTCCCAACAAAATACCACTACTATGCCGTAGTAGATGGAAAATTCAAAATTCTTTCGCGCGCACCTTCACCCGCAGAAACAAAAAACGATACTGCGCGCGCCCTACGTTCTCAAATTGCAACTCTGAAAGCTCAATTAGATGCTACTGATTATAAAGCTCTAAAGTTTATGGAGGGCTGGCTTACTGCTGACGAATACGCCGAGTGTAAAGCAAACCGCGCAGAGTGGCGCGCGCAAATAAACAAATTAGAGGAGGAACTTGCTAATGTTCTTTCTGAATAAGGATACAGAACTAACTCCCGCGCTTATCAATAAAATGATGAATTAGTTTATAGTTGCGGTTCGTCCTACGTTGCGCAATTACAAGAACTACTTCGACGGTAAGCAAGCTATTCTAAATAAGTCATATAACGATGCTTCTAAACCTTGTAATAAGGTTATCACAAACTACTGTAGCGATATAGTGAGCTCCTATAACGGATACATTGCTTCTCCGGGCTATATCTCCTACAGTAGCGAAACTCCTATTGATGAGATTATGGAGTGTTTGAAATATAACGATTACCAAGACGAGGACAGCGATTTTCTAAATGATGCTCTTGTATATGGTGTGGCCGCGGAACTTATGTATATAGATAGTGATGGAAAAGTGCGTTTCCGTCTTATCAATCCGCTCAACTGTTTTGGTGTGTATGATGATAGTTTGAGTTAGGATTTACTCTACTTTGTAAGATGGTATAAGGCTAACGAGTGGGATGAAAGCAACACTTACTTTCTTGATGCCTACAGTAATATTACTGTGCGCCATTATAAAATGAGTGGAGAGAATGGTGGACTTGTTTTTCTTTCCGAAGAGCCCCATTACTTCAATCAATGCCCGGCCAATATCTTCTATTTGGATAAAGATGAGCGCAATATTTTTGATTGTATTTTGAGCCTTCAAGATGCATACAACGAAATCCTCTCTGGTGAGATTGATGATTATGATGCTTTTTGTGATGCCTACCTTTCCATTACCGGATGCGACGCCGAGACGGATGATATTATTTCTATGAAAGAAAACCGCGTCTTGGTTCTTCCGGAGGGAGCTGCCGCGGAATGGCTTACCAAAAACGCGAATGATGCACAAGTTGAAAATATCCTCAAGCGCATTCACGATAGTATCTACCGCATTGCAAAATGCCCCGACTTTTCCAGTGAGACATTTGTAGGCGGGGTAAGCTCTGGCGTGGCTATCCGCTACCGCCTTACCGGTTGTGAGACGAAGGCCGCAGCCATTGAGAGTAATATGAAGAAAGCGCTCCAACGCCGTATTGAGCTTATTGCGGGCGTCGCTTCTCTAAAGCTTGGCGAAGAGGTTTTCCGCGATATTTCTATTACATTTACGCGCAATATTCCTTCTGATAATAGCGACATTCTCAACACAGTCAAGGGACTACAAGGCGTAGTAAGTGATAAAACATTACTTGGTATGATACCTCAAGTGAGTGATGTAGATAAGGAATTAGAGGCTATTACCGAAGAGAAACAGAAGAAGATGGAACTCTATTCTTTCGCGCCAACCAATACACCTGATGATGGTGATGAGGAATGAGCCAAACAGAAGAATATTGGATTGAGCGTATACGCCGGGCGCAAGAAAAGCAAGCCACGCAATCTATAACCGAGCTTCAAAAAGAGTTGAATATTTACTACTCTAAAGCTATGCGACGGCTCATAAAACAATTTGAAGCTACCTATGAAAAGCTACTGCGTCAAACTGCGGAGGGTATAACGCCTTCTGTAGCGGATTTATATAAATTAGATACCTACTGGAAGCTTCAAGGCGCTTTACGCTTAGAGCTTCAAAAACTTGGCGATAAGCAAGAAGTATTGTTCTCTAAGAAATTTGAAGAAGCCTATGAACATATTTGGAAGTCTATTTCTCTCCCATCACAATCAGCATTCACCCAACCAAGTATTGAGAATGCTAACCAACTTATCAATTCTATTTGGTGTGCAGATGGAAAGAATTGGAGCGCCCGTGTTTGGGGCAACATTGATAAGCTCCAAGAAAGCTTGAATGATGCTCTTGTTGATTGCGTGATTACCGGCAAAAAAACAACCGAACTAAAACATATGCTTATGGAAGAGTTTGGTGTTGGATACAATCGCGCGGACACCATAGCCCGCACAGAAATAGCCCACATTCAGACGCAAACAGCGCGAGAACGCTATAAAAACTATGGCATTTAGAAAGTGAAAATTGTGGCTGATAAATCAAGTAGGACGTGCCCGCAATGCGCCGAGCTGGATGGGAAGGAATATCCCATTGATGCTACTATGCCCGTTCCCGTTCATCCGCGTTGCCGGTGTTGTATTGTGCCCGTAATGGATTTGACTTCACAGAAAGAAGATAGTAGACTACAAGAAAAGCCGAAAGAAAAACCACGGCGCACAAGAGCAATGTCTGTTCCGTCTCATAGCAAAACAATCCGCGTAGAACCGCCTGATATTGTCCAGCGGGCTATTGATAAGGTGAAGGAGCTATAGAAGAGTGGAGAACCGCTGCACTTCTATAAACGAACAAAGAGACATTAGAACCACGCGGAAGAACTCACCGGCCTAACCGGAGATGAAGCGTGGCAGAAGTATGAAGAAATGGCCGATGCCTTTATGAAAAAAGACATTGACGGAAAGGATATGGAGGGCTTTATGAGTAGTATGGATTGGCTCTTCAAGTTTGAACATTCTTCCGGGCGAATAGGTATATTGAGCGATAAAGGAACAATATCAACTCTATTTGTGCCCGATAAGCAATCACCAGAAGAATATTGGAAGGAACAAATAAATGAATACGGAAAATAATAAGAAAAACCCTGCTATTCGTCCCTGCCCGGTTTGCGGAAAGTATATCTTCAAAGAACCTTATGAAGATTGCCCTGTTTGTGGGTGGGAGAATGATGTTGTCCAAGAGAAATGGCTAACAGTTGGCGGGTGTGCAAATGTAATGTCCCTTGAGGAATGCCGTAAGGCATATGCCGAGGGAAAAGAATTTTTCTAAGTTGTTTTCTGGAAGAAACGGGATTTTCCCGTTTCTTCCTTCTATATATGTCGCTTTGGGGGTTCAGACACTAAACGAACAATCAAATAATGGGGTTGCGGGCTTCCCGCAAAATCATAACGGAGGAATACATAATGGATAACGAAAATAAAGGTATGGAAAATAACCAGTAGGGGCAGGGCGCGGAAAACAATCCGAGCACTGAACCAGAGGCTAAGACATATACCCAAGAAGAGGTTCTCCGCCTCTTACAGAGTGAGAGCGACAAGCGAGTAAATCAAGCTCTCGCAAAGCAAAAGAAAGAATACGAGAAGAAGCTTTCCTTGACTTCTCTTGATGAGCAACAGCGTAAAGACGCGGAAGCTCAAATGCGTATTGAAGAGCTCCAAAGCCAGCTCGCGCAATTCCAGATTGAAAAGAATAAGAGTGAGTTGAAGTCTGTTCTTTCAAGCAGAGGATTGAGCGCGGAATTTGCCGATATTATTTCTATCGGTGAGGATATTACGGAAGCTCAAACAAATATTGATACATTGGATAGACTTTTCAAGGCGGCGGTAAAGGCCGAGGTAGAAAAGCGACTTGCGGGAAATACTCCCAAGGGCAACTCTTCTTCTAACGGCGAGATTACAAAAGATGTCGTAAAGAAAATGTCTATGGCTGAATTGAATAAGTTGGCTATTGAACAGCCAGAAATATTTTCCAAGTTTTTTGGATAATGGAGGATTACATATATGGCAAATACAGTTTATGCGAATAAGGTTATTGAGGCCAAGGCCAAAGACTTACTCACCACTCAAATCAATGCTCGTTCTATGATGACTATTGATGATAGTCTTGTAGCTTCTGCGGGTATGACGAAAACCATCAACACATATACCTACTCTGGCGTTGCCGAGGCTCTTGGCGTTGGCGTTGGCTCTACTGCGGGCTCTCGTGGCTCTATTGCTTATGTCGGCAATGACTACACCGTGAAGCTCATTCAGTAGGCCGCGGATTACTACGATGAAGATTTTATGAAGGATAACCTCATTGTTGACTTTATGCTCAAGGGCGCGACGCAGGTTATGACTAATAAAATGACAAGCGACTTCTACGCCGCCCTTGCTACTAAGAACTCTGCCGGTAGTGCGGAACTTGTGTAGGGTATCACTTTTGCTAAGGGCTCTGCGCTTTCTTATGATGTCATTGTTGACGCTATCAGCGAACTCAATATTGAGGACGAAAGCAAAATCTTCATTGTCATTCCTAACAAGTGGAAGGCTGCTCTCCGCAAGGATAATGATTATGTTTCCGCTCGCCAAGGCGAGGTTGTGTATAACGGACAGGTTGGCACTATTGCCGGTATCCCTGTTGTTGCTACAAAGGCTCTGACTGATAAGGCTTATGTTATGACTAATGAAGCTATCACTCTCTTCCTCAAGAAAGATGTAGAGGTTGAACAGGAGCGCGACGCCGATACCCGCAAGAACTCCATCTATCTGCGCGATTGCTATATTTGCGCTCTTACCGACGCTACCAAGGCGTGCAAGATTACCGAGGCGGCTTCCTAATTTATTCTGAAAATAAAGGGGGAGTTTTCTCCCCCTCCTAATAGGAGGCTACTAAAATGATTGATGAAGTGAAAATTTTGCTTGGCGCGGGCGCGGAAAATTTCTCTGACGCGGAGATTGGGCTTGCTCTCAAAATGGCGATTGCTGAAGTAGAGGATTACTGCCGCAGAGACTTGGATTATTCTCTTGAACTCATTGCCGAGCGTATTGCGGTTATCAAACTCAACCGTATGGGCGCGGAGGGTTTATCTGCTTATAATGCGGGAAGCGTAAGTGAAAGCTACATTGACGGATACCCCGCCGATATTCTTGCTACACTCAACGCTAAGCGCAAGTTGAAGGTGTTGTGAGATGCGGCAGCACTTTAGAGAATACACCTATAAGACATTTGGCGCATAGGACGCTTACGGCCAGCCAGCTCTTTCCGATACATCCGCAAAAATCCATATGGCAGTTAGCCTTCTCAATACTCAACTCACAGACAATATACTCTACAAGGATGCTCAATACTTGGGTATCACAACTGAACCAATAGATGATAAATGCGTTGTGCTCTATGGTGAGGAAACGTTGAAAGTGCTCTATGTGGTGAAGGGCAGATATAACCAAGTATATATGGCGCGTCAAAAATGAGTATTGAAATTCAAGGAGCGGACGAACTGCTTGCCAAGTTCTCCAAGATGGAGGATGGCGCAACCATACGAAAAGGAATGTAGCAGGCTTGCGTATTGGTAGAGACAAGCGCAAAAGAAACGGCTCCAATAGATAGTGGTGCTTTACGTCGCAGTATTACAAGCCGTATAGAGGACGGCGGCGCCACTATCGAAGGTATAGTATATACACCCTTAGAGTATGCGCCTTATGTTGAGTATGGAACAGGGCTTTTTGCCGAAGGAGGCAATGGCCGAAAAACACCGTGGGCTTATAGGGATGATGAAGGGAAATTACATTTTACCCACGGCCAGCACCCACACCCATATATGCGCCCGGCGCTATCCGATAACCGCAATCAAATTACACAGCTATTAGGGGAGGGTATAACGAATGATTGATTTTCATTCTAAAATGGTTGAAGCTCTCCAAAAAACCGGCTTACCAGTTCACTATGAAATGACGCTGCACAGCGGGCTTTCAACGCCTTGTGTGAGCTATATGGAACTGTCCAATGTTGCCGCCGAAGAGGGCGACACACTTGGCTATAGCCGTATCCAATACCAAGTAAAGGTATGGGGTGAACGAATTGCCGATTTACAACGCTATGCGCTCCAAATTGATGAGCTGTTGAGGCCGTTAGGCTTCAAGCGCATTAGTTGTGGAGAGCTGTATGATATGAATAGTTCTATGATTTAGAAGATTATGGGTTATGAGGCTTTAGCCCTCGAACCTTTTGAATAATGGAGGTAGATTTTATGGCTACAATTTCCAAGGGTATCAAATTATCCTATAAGGAAGCGAGTGGAAGCGAATATACCGAACTTACCAACTTGCAGGAAATTCCTGATTTGGGTGGCGAAGCGGAAGCTATTGAAATTACCGTTCTTTCGGACGCCGCGCATATGTATACCGATGGTATCTTGAACTATGGCGATAGTCTTGCGTTCAAGTTCCTTTATGATAAGACACAGTTCACCACGCTCAATGGCCTTAGCGGTTCAATCTCTTGGAAGGTTGAGCTTCCTGATGGTGCTACTTGCTCCTTCACCGGCACTTCCAGCGTAAAGTTGGATAGCGTTGGCGTGAATGCTGCTCTTACTTATGAATTGAGTATCAAGCCCAATTCCGCTATGGCTTGGGCATAATTCCCATATGGGGAGTTGGGGGAGGTTCCTTTCTCCCCCTCCCCCAACTTTTTATAAATGGAGGAAAAATAAATGCTGTATGTTGATTTTAGCGCGGGTGGGCGTGATTATAAATTACGCTTGAACACCCGTAATATCGTAATGCTTGAGAAGTAGATTGGATGTAATCCTATTGCTATTTTTGGAGATGGGGATACATTACCAACTATTACCTCTATGGTTGCTATTCTCTACGCGAGCCTTCAATACTTCCATCACGGGGTTGGGCTGAATGAAGCCTATGATATTTATGATGATTATATTGGTGATGGACATAGCGCAAGCGACTTTATCAAGGTAATTCTTGAGGTTTATAAGGTTTCTGGTTTGCTTCCCGCTGACGCCAGCACCGAGGAAGCCGAAAAAAACTAATGGAAGGGGGCTCGCAAAATGTAGCCCCCTTTCTTTACACAGATAAGATAGTTGAGTTGTTAGATAAGGCTCTTGATTGGGGTATTGGGGAATTTGACTTTTGGAATATGACGCTCACCGAATTGGAGCGCTTGCTCAAAAGTAAACAGCGCAGACAAAAGAACGAACTTCAAGAAAAAGCTTTCTTTGACTACAGACTTGCTCAACTGATAGGCGTTAGTGTAGGGCGCATATATGATAGTAAGTGCTCTCTGCCCTCTTTGGAAGATGCCTATCCAACTATTTTTGACAGAGAAAAATTACAAGAGGAAAAGCAAGCTCAAACAGATGAGTTATCTGCTTTGAGATTTAGATAGTTCGCGCATACCTATAATATGAAATATGGAGGGGATGCGAATAATGAATGAAGAATTGAAAGTTATTATAAAGGCCGAAATTGCCCAATTCAAACAAGGAATAGAGTAGGCTAAAAGCTCCATTCAAGGCTTCAAAGCAAAAGTAAATTCAATGAAAGGCGAAGCCGATAAAGTCATAAAGAAAATGGGTAAATCCTTCGCAGACTTGGGAAAGAAAATTGCAAAGGCGTTCGTTGCCGGATGTGCGGCGGCGGGTGCTGCGGTTTTAGCTCTTGGTAAGAAAGCGCTAAGTGCTTATAGCGATTATGAACAGTTAGTTGGCGGTATTGATATGCTATTCAAAGAGAATAGCCAAACCGTTCAAGCCTACGCGCGCGACGCTTACAAAAACCAATAGATGAGCGCTAATCAGTATATGGAAATGGCTACCTCATTTAGTGCTGGCCTCATTGCGAGCGTTGGCGGCGATACTGCCAAGGCCGCGCAAATCGCAGATATGGCTATTACAGATATGGCCGACAATGCGAACCGTATGGGTAGCACTATGGAAAGCATTCAAAACGCTTACCAAGGTTTTGCAAAATAGAATTATACAATGCTCGATAACCTCAAATTAGGCTATGGTGGCACAAAGCAAGAAATGGAACGTTTACTTGCCGACGCTACAAAGCTCACAGGTATCAAGTATGATATAAATAATCTTTCAGACGTATATGAGGCAATCCACGCCATTCAGACAGAAATGGGCATTACCGGCGCGACAGCAGACGAGGCCGCGAAAACAATTCAAGGCTCTGTTGCTATGATGAAAGCCGCGTGGACAAACTGGCTTGTTGGCTTGATGGATGATAACGCCGATATTGGGCAGCTCACCAAGGATTTGATTAGTTCTGTAGGGACTGTAATTGATAATATCAAGCCAAGAGTAAAGCAATTCTTCCAGAGTTTTGTAGAGGGTGTCCACACCGCATTAGAGCCCTACCCCGCACTTCAAGCAATGTTTGACGGAATTGTGAACGCGCTACAAACTGTATAGAATACAGTAAGCGCTGTGGTGGGTTTTGTCGTGCAAAATTGGGCAACACTTCAACCCATTCTTATAGCCGTTGCCGCGGTTATTGGCGTAATTGTCGCCGCCGTAGCGATGTATAACGCGGTTGCCGCTATAAAGCTTGCTATGGATGCCGCGCAAGTAGCTACTTTGGGAGCACTCGCCGCAGCTACTTGGGCAGCTCTCGCGCCATACTTGCTTATCGCCGCAGCCATTGCCGCGCTCATTGCAATTATTGTTCTTTGCATTACTCATTGGGACGCTATCAAAGCGAAAGTAAGCGAAGTATGCGCCGCGATTGCTAACTTTGTTTCAAGTATGGTTGGCAAGGTAAAAGAGTGGTTTGGCAATATGAAATCTGCCATTTCTGAAAAGGTTGATGCTATAAAGGCAGAAGCAAGTGAAAAATGGGCTACCATCAAAGGCGTAATTACCAATGCTGTCGCCGCAGCCAAAGAGCAGACACAAGCTCACCTTTCCGCTATGAAGTAGGCTTATGAAGAAAATGGCGGCGGTATCAAGGGTATTGTTGCCGCGTTAGGCGCTGGATTGAAGAGTATCTTTTCAAGTGCATATGCTTCTATTGATGCTCTAACAGGTGGTAAACTTTCTGCTATCCGTGATAAGTTCAGTAATATTCTTGGACAAGCCCGTGATAAGGTGAAGGGTATTATTGATAAAATCAAGAGCTTCTTCAATTTCAATTGGAGCTTGCCGCACTTGAAGATGCCTCATATCTCTATTTCCGGTAGTTTTAGTCTCTCCCCGCCGAGCGTGCCCAGGTTCGCAATTAGTTGGTATGCGCGCGGCGGTGTGTTCGATGCGCCTACTCTGTTCAACTATGGGAATGGTGCTCTTGGAGGATTAGGCGAGCACGGCGCGGAAGCGGTTGTCCCTCTGGAAAACAATACCGAATGGCTTGATAAAATTGCCGAACGTCTTGCCGCAGGAATGGGTGGAAGTAATACACCTATTGTTCTCCAAGTAGACGGAAAGACATTTGCAGAAATTAGTGTTGATAGTATCAACGCGCTTACACGTCAACGCGGTAGTCTTGGAATAAATCTTGTGTAAGGAGGGGTATAAATGGCTTATTTTCAAATTGGCTCACACGACTATAGCGCTTATACAAGCTCGTTGAAAGTTGGATATACCGTGAATTATACTTCTCAAACTAACGCCTCTTATAATTCCGTAGTTGATTATCACAACACAAAGACAACGGTAGAGGTAGAGGTTATTCCATTGGATGATGAAACAATGAAGTAGTTGCTCACGGATATAAAATCGTTCTCTATAACGATTTTTTACCGTGAGCCTCAAACGGGGACTTTTGCGGAACTTCCTGTTGTATGTTCCTCGTATAATACGGACTACTATACCATTCAGCAAAGCAACGTAAAGTATAAGAAAATGAAACTCAAATTTACTCAACTGTAAGGAGGGCAGACTATGCTAACAACTACAACCGCATATAATACCGCTATTAGTGCGTCTGTCCGCAAAATCAAAGCCAAAGCAGAGTTCTATCAAGGCTCTGCTTTGGTAGATACCTATACTGATGAGGACAGAATAATTTCCTTTGATATTTAGCGCATAGGTGATGATGGTAAGTTTTTTGGCTTTGGTGTATGCCAGCGCCTCAATATCCATCTAATAGATAAAGATAGAGAGTTAGCCTACTCAACAGCTAACTCTATCAAAATTGGAATAAGCCCTCGCCTTGTGAGTGATGAGGTTGAAACGGAATACATTACCTATCCCACGTTCTATGTTTCCGAAATCCACCGAGACGAAAAGACGAATGAGCTTTCTATTACGGCCTATGATGCGATTTACCCAGCGGCCGCGCATACAGTTAGTGAACTTGTGGTTGAGAAGCCATACACTACAGCTCAATTTGCAGCGGCCTGTGCTACTCTTTTAGGCGTCGGCATTACCGGCACAGATAGCTTTACCGTTTCCTATGAGAATGGCGCGAACTTCGACGGCACAGAGACAATAAGAGAAGCGCTTGATTATTTAGCCGAAGCTACACAAACAATCTATTTTATCAACTCTACGGGGACTTTGTGCTTCAAGCAACTAAACAAAGAAGGAAATGCAGTATTAGCAATCTCTAAGGATATTTATTTTGAATTTAGTAGTGGAAGCGGAAAGCGCCTTTAGACAATTTGCAGCGCTACAGAATTAGGTGATAATGTCAGCGAAAGCACTACACAAATAGGCTCTACACAATATGTAAGAGATAATCCTTTTTGGGAACTGCGCGACGATATAGCAACTCTAATTCATAATGGAATTGAGGTAATTGGTAATATAACGATTGATGTATTTTCGTGTAGCTGGCGCGGAAATCCTGCATTAGAAGTAGGAGATAAGCTTACACTACAAACAAGAGATAATCAAACAATTACCTCTTATGTTCTCAATGATAAGATTGAATATAATGGCGCACTAAAAGAAACAACTCAATGGAAGTATAACGAGACTTCCGCAGAAACCGAAAGCAATCCCACGAGTATAGGCGACGCTATAAAATAGACGTATGCGCGCGTCGATAAATAGAAAAAGCAAATTGACTTGGTAGCGAGTAAAACCGATGAGCTGGAAAGTAAAAACTCCGCTCTCCAAATTGCTACGGATAAAATCTCTATGGAAGTCAAAGAGAGCAAGCAAACGACAAAAGAAAGTTTGGATGCTCTCAACTCATCTATTCAAGAAGTTCAAAATAGTGTAAAGACTTCAATCAGCGCATAGGATGTTCAAATCCAGATTGAGAACTCTCTAAAGAATATCAATAGCGTTTCCACTACTACAGGCTTCAAGTTTGATGAAAACGGCCTCCAAATTTCAAAGACAGATAGCGATATTTCTACTATCGTCAATGAAGATGGTATGAAAATTGAAAGTGGAAGCACGGTATTACTCGATGTAAATAATACTGGTGTAGATGCTATCAACCTCTTTGCGTCTCAATATCTGCGTATTGGAAACACTCGCTTTGAGGATTATTCAAATAATACGCGCACGGGCGCTTTTTGGGTAGGAGGGAATAACTAATGGCTACAAGTTGCAGTATTGGCCTTGTTGACGGCGGTAGGTATCCGCTAAATACCGGAACACTTTATGCTTCTCGGTGTAATTATGAAGCGTCGCTTTCTTATTCCCAAGTAATCAAGGATGATGGAAAATATATTCGTGTAGTTATCAGCGGAAATTATAGCGTGAGCTATCACCAATTATCCGGCTACACAATGAAAGCGCCTAACAATTATTCTTTTATTGTTTAGGATGTAAGTAGCAACCGATATGATAGCGCCGAGCACTCCATTGTAAATGGTTCTTATGTATATGAGTATAAGTATAATGTGCTATCTGCGCTAAATTTCAAATATCGTATCTATGCGTGGTGTCAATGTGTCCCGCAGTATGTAGGTAAAGAACAAACAGAATATCTTGAATGTGTTCCATCTACTACTATCGGTGTAAGCGCTATCTCTGCGGTTGGCGCGGATATTGGTAAGACTGTAAATATCAATATTGTTGCTATGGATGATAGCTACACCAATAATCTCTCCTACAAAGTGGGAGAAACTATTACCACTATTGCGGAAGGTATTGGCGGCGGCACTGTTCAATGGACTATTCCCACTTCTCTATTCAATTCATTAGGAGCTACAGATAAGAGTATTCCTATTCGCCTCATTGTTGAGACGTTTGCTTCTAATGGTGTGAGCTTAGGGCAAGATATAGTAGATATTGCGGGCTATGCTTCGGAAGCTGATTGTAAGCCGACGCTGAACCCCGTATTCACCATTACGAACCCTCAAACCGCGCTCACAGGCAACAGCTCAACAGCAATTGTGGGGTATGATACGGTTTCAGTAGCCATAAATCCGCAAACAAAATATAATGCTACGCGCAAAGTGCTATCTGCGAAGCACGGCAGCGTAATAGTGGAGAATAGCACCACTCCAACATTCAATGTTGTAAATGATAGCTTCCAATTTTCTATTACGGATAGCCGTGGATATTCTACTACCCAAACCGCCACTATTCCGTTGGTGTAGTGGTTCAAGCCGACAATCTCAATGACGGCAACAAATCCAGATGCAACCACCAACAAAAGCACTATCACCATCAAAGGCACATTCTTCAATTCAACCTTTGGCGCTGAAAATAATACCGTAGCTATCAAAGTTCGTTGGAAAGAGGGAAATGGAACATACAGCGATTGGGTAGACGCAACAGCTACAATCAAAAATAATTCCGTGAACGCTACCTATGAGGCGACACTTGATTATACAAAGCAATGGACTATTCAAGCTTCAATTACAGACAAGCTCACCACCGTCCTCTCCAAAGAAGCTATAGTCATTACCCTACCGGTGTTCGATTGGAGCAAGTCAGACTTCAACTTCAATGTGCCGGTTGTTGTTCAAAACACTTGGAATGGACTTATGACAAAATCTCCAAATGGAATGTTGAGTGGTTTGCGCGCCGAAAATACTACTACTGGAAATGCTATGTTTGTAGGATATGAAAGTGATGGTATAACACACGGAATATATTCCTATGCACAAGATACTTGGCTAATTCAAAGTGATGGAACTAACTGCTATATATGTGGTGATAAGGTTCGTAAAATTTCCTCTGGAACGTCTGAACCTTCCGGTGGCTCTGATGGGGATATTTATTTCAAATATTCATAAGAGGTGAGATGAATGGGAACTTGGACAACAACAGCCCCAACTCTTCCTTCTGGTGCATAGTGGCTACAAGGTAAAACAATAGCTGGTAGTTCAAACCATTGGACAATAAGTGGCACTATTTATATTGCCTCGATGGGCTCCAACCAATTTGCCGTGCGTATGGCGATGTGGAACGGAAATGGCTCATATGGAACTTACTATCCTCCAAGTAAGTGGAATTTGACTTGCCAAGGTAATACAACTACCCAATTCTCTGTATCAAAAGGAAGATAGACTTTTTACTATATTGGGGAAGCAACCGCGGGCACATCAATTACCACGTCCTTCAATCAAGGTGATAGTGCAATCGCGCAACAAAAGGTAGTTTAGACTGTCCCAACTGGACAAGAGCCTAAAGCCATTTGGACAAACTCCGCTCCAACTCTCCCACAAGATAGCGCCTATGAGCAAAATAAAACTTTTTCCGGTGGTTCAAACCATTGGGCAATGAGCGGTAGCGCTTCTATTGCACGTTTAGATGGAAATCAATTTGTTATAAAATTAGTTGCAACAAGCTCTAACGGCTCGTATGGAACTTATTATGCCCCAAATGATTGGATGTTGCGTTGTGATGTTGGAGATAGCGTAGGTGGATGGGATACTTCTTTTAGTATGACTAAAGGAACATCTACATATTACTATATTGGAGAAGCTTCACCCAATACTACTATCAAAGTATACGTCAACGGTGCTGGTGGAACTGGAAGCGCTGTAGCAACGCAAACTATGACTTTTACCGCGCCAGCCTCCTTAGCAATTTTGGTATATGTGAATGTAAATGGAACTTGGAAACAGGCTACTCCTTGGGTGAATATAGGGGGAACTTGGAAACAAGTTGTTCCGTATATAAATAATGCGGGCACTTGGAAATAAACGATGGAGGTAATCTAATGGACTTTCAACCGATTGTTGAAGTAGTGCTACAGTAGGGTATTTGGTGTGCCCTCTTTGTATGGCTCTTCTACATCAATAAGAAAGAAGCTACCGCGCGCGAGGAACGTTTGAACGGCATTGTGGATGAGCAGAAAGAAACACTAAAGGAAATCTCTCAATCTCTCATTCTACTCAATGAGCGCATTGAGAAGGTAGAAGAGAAAATTTTAGGCAATGACTAAAAGAAGGGATAGGCTACGGCCTATCCCTTTCTCATTATCTTACCTTTTTGGTTCTCTCATATTTCTTTTTGGCTTTGTCTAATGGGTTGAACTCGTTTATATCCTCACTCAAATCATTACCATAGAGCTTGACATAGTTCTTCGTCATATCAAGCGTAGAATGTCCAAGCAATTTCTGTAGCTTGAAGGGGGAACCATCGGCTAAAATCCATTCCCGCGCGAAAGTATGCCGGATACCGTGAAGGGAAGTTTTATCTACCCCGCGCTTATGGGAGTAAGTAGCGTATGCTTTGCGGATAGCGTTTCCACTAAGTTTTTCACCCGAAATACTACAAAACAGATAATCACTTGCGCGGGCGTCGCTTCTCCACATTTTGATGTATTCGCGCAAAACAGAAGCAAGAGCATTTGAGATTGGAATTACTTGAGGCTTTTTGTTCTTAGTGTGGGTGTAGACAATACGCTTGCTTTTCAAGTCTACTGTGCCTACAGCCAAATTACAGATAGTATCTTCTCTCGCGCCAGTAGCATAGATGAAGTTTACAATAGCCCACATACGCCATTCAACAAATTCATCTTTGTGAATGGGCTTGCGCAAGAGCAAATCCATTTCTTCTTTAGAGTAGTCTTTGGGAAGCTCTTCCTGTGTTTTGGTGAGCTGAACTTTTAGCTTTCCGGTGATATATCCTTTATTCTTACACCAGTTTACGAACGTCCGCATATCTCTTAGATAATGGTTGATAGACTGCGGGCGAATACCATCACTCTTTAGCGCGGCCATCCATTCAAAGATAGTATCTTCTGTGAGTTCAGAACAAAGAAAAGTATCTCCATCAATTTCACCTTCAAAGGACTGGAGAAAGCGCTGATAAGACTTCTGATAGCTTTCTACTGTTGCCGCTGAACGCTGGAGCGCTTCTTTCTCAATAATGAACTTGTTGAAAGCGTCCTCCAAGCAAACGCCGACAGGATTAGAAGCTCGCCGAATTTTTTTAGGAACACCCATTTTTATACCCCCAAAAGTTCAGTTTTTGGAGTTGAAGCACAAATCACCTTGTCTAAAATTAGCTCAAAGATTTTACTCTAACCTGACAAAATCACCGTGCCCGTTTGTTTAGTAAAAAAACCGCAAAACCATTGGAAATCAATGACTTTACGGCTAAACAAGCATACAAAAGGCGCTGCCTTGATTACGAATCAGCTGCACTACCGACTGTGCTATGCCAGCGTAATTTTTCTTGATTTTTCAAGGGTTTTTGACTGCCGGGCGCGGTGATTTTTTGCGAGCCGGGGAGTTGATTTGCTCTTTCAACGCCTCAAGTAATTTATCACGGAAATGTTCATATGTCAAGAAGTTTTGTGGTTAGAATTTTTTTCTTGGATGTAGCCTATGTTTGAGTGGTTTTTATGGTGCCCGCGCCAAGCGATTAGAACGGGCATACAAGAGGCTTTTGTTTTCAGAATACAAAGATACTATTGAAGTGCAAAAGACGCTATAAGGCGCGCACAGAGCCCCAGAATTTGAATTACTCTAAAATCTGCGGTATAATATATATAGAAAATAAAGAAAGGAATTGAGTTCTATGAGAAGTAAAACTACTTTTACCTTTGAGGATGAAACAACATATAAGTCTTTTCTTGCGGCCTTGGGCTATCTGGGCTTTATGGAGAGCTGGCAGGAGGGCAAAAGCTACATCGTAGAGATTGATGATGCTCTTGTGTGGCTGGATGATAAAGCCCGCGATAGACTTGCGGATTGGGCAGAAGAGCACGATGTATAAGAAAAAGAGGTAGGCATATAGCCTACCTCTTTCTATAGCTTCAATGACTTACTTTCCGTATTTCCGCAAAAGGCTCTCTGCCCAAGTCTCTTTATGCGCCGTGCCCTTGACGATAGAGGGGAAGAACTTCTTGGCAAACTCCGCGCGGACACTGACGAACGGGTTGGCTTGCTCAACCACTTTCTTTTCTCCGTCCTTACCCTTTTCAAATTGCACTTTTTTGGTAGCTACACCAATGAGCCATTCAATTTCGTTGTGCGCCACACAGTAGTTCTCAATGAACTCTTGGCAGATGTCGCTTATCTGCGTGGGGATGAAGTCTGCGTCAATGCGGTATTGAGTGGAAACCTCTTCGCCCTTGGACTTGTGGGTTTTTGTAATGAATTGCGCCATAGGGATGCCTCCTCTTTAGTTTGTGAGTATAGGATACTACTACTTTGCGGCGGGCGCAAGAATTAGTTAGATATTCATAGATGTATACCAATGGGGGATGGTGCTTTTGGGCATATTCACAAAGAGAAAACGAAATTTTCAATTTGGAAATTTTGGAAAATGTAGTATTTTTTTTCGGAAGCAAAATATAAAAAGTCTACTTATATATAGACGAGAGCGAAGGAAGAATAGCTACCTTCCCTAAAGTGTAAGACACAATAGCCTTCCATTGTGCTGCGCACTCTCGTTTTTATTATAAACGGAAGGCAAGGAAGGGTAATTATGAAATTTGATATTGAAAATCGTCTCAAAGACACCGCAATAGTAAATCTAACTGATTTTGAAAACGCCATTGATTTATATGAAGATGGTGAAATCGAAAAGGCATTGGAACTTATGTTTGGATTGACAGTATTAGGATTTGGCGGTGATTTTGAAGCAGAAGATAGAGAAGTGCGCCGTCTACTGCGCAATAGAGCTTATACAGTTGCTAAAAGTAATGAGACTTACTGTAATAAGGTTTAGTCTAAAGAGGCGGGGCAAAGAGCTAAACTCCAATTAGATGATATTGCCGAAATGATGGCCAATGGAGCAACACAACAAATTATAGCGGATACTCTTTGCGTGAGCCTCGATACTATCAAGTATAGAGTAAAAGTGATGAAAGAAAAGTTTCCGTTCCTTTACGCCGAAGGAGTAAAAAAGTGTAAAAAAGTTGGAGTTAGTGTGAGTAATGATAATGATAATGATAATGATAATGAGAAAGAAAATGACAAAGAGAATAGCGCTTCATCATCCTCTTTTACAGAAAGTCAAGGGTGGGAGACAGTAGAAAAAATGAAAGAGCTCCATCCTTTTGATGCTGCAAATTCAGTAGAAACAAAAGCTGATTTGATGGCTTTCGTTATCGCCTACAAAGGAGAAAACTTTGCCACTTCGCGCGTAAATCAACAAATCAAAGATACAAAAGTTTCTCCAAAAGATTGCGCCCGCGCCTTGTATTATCTTGACGCAAAGGAAATGAAAGGTAGATTTTGCAAAGGAATAGAGCCTACCCTCTATCTTTGCCTAAAAGATGAAAATATTGTTTCTGCTAACAACTACTTTGAAAAAGAGATTGCTCAAAAAGAAGCAATTATGCATAGTTTTCAAGTTGCAGAAGAAAACAAAAAAATTATCCGTGTGCCCATTCCTTCATCAAAGAAAAAAACCCCAACATACAACATTGATGAAATCAATTGAACCATATAGGAGGTAAATATAATGTATATTGTCGAAGCCACAAGCAGCGAAAACCGCACAACCCACGGTTCTATGGGTGATTAGACAGGCCGCGAAATTTGCGTATCCAACTTCTACTCCTATCCTTGGGATGTAGTGCTCTACTGCAAGGATGATACCTTACGGCGCAAGGCCGCGCAGATAGCCCAAGAAATAGCTTCCAATCCTTCTTTTGGCTACTCTCAACCTAACCGCTGGACGGGCTACAACTCAATCGTAGCTAATGGTGGTAAAGTTGCGGGCGCGCAAGGAGATTTTGACTGTAGCTCCTTGGTTATCTCTTGTTATGTTCTTGCGGGGCTTGCTATCCCTACCGGCACAGGCTACACAGGAACTATAGAACAAACCTTCTTATCTACCGGTAAATTTGAAGCTCTGCGCGGGCAGCACATCTTAGATTATATGCGCGGGGCTATTGGGTGTATTTATCTGAACACCGCCAATCACACAGCAATAGGAATTACTGATGAAGCATTGCGCCCGCGCTACACAACTCCGAGTGCTGCGGCCTCCATCCCATCCATTGATATAAAAGACACTACCGCCGCGAATTGGGGAGGAAAAATAACCGTCCCCTTAGATACTTGCTCTGTGAAGTTGCCTATGCTTCAAAATGGTAGTGTTGGCCATTCGGTAGCAATGCTCCAAACTCTACTTCTGGCTAATGGGGGCTCGTTGCCCACTTGTGGCGCTGATGGGGAATATGGTAATGAGACTTCCAACGCTGTGCGCGCGCTACAACAGAGTAATGGGCTTGACGTTGACGGCATTGTTGGCGCGCAAACCTGGGCTTGTCTGCTTTGGGGTGGAAAGCTCCAATTGTAAGTTTGGCTCACATTGCGCGGGCTCCATAGATTTTAT
>OLHG01000730.1_pt1 | contig 22567 bp, 23 predicted proteins | sample 1605971 | NCBI WGS metagenome assembly OLHG01 (sample SAMN03283289) | human gut metagenome | biome: human-associated habitat; material: feces | host: Homo sapiens | place: Peru | collected 2012 | reverse complement strand
ATGACGACAAAGTTACATTTACATATGTTACTAAAGAAGATGAAGCTTTAGTTGGAGCATCTAACGGAGAGTATGATGGAATAGTAGAAAACGGCAGAGATGTAGAAAATGTAGAAGTTTCAGTATTTTTAAGAGAAACTGATAAAGGAATAAAAGTATCATTACGTTCTAAAAACTATGTTAATGTATCACAAGTTGCTATGATGTTTGGCGGAGGCGGACATATTCGTGCTGCTGGATGCACAATACAAGGAACTATTGAGCAAGCAAAGAATCAAATATTAAATGGAGTAAAATGTTATTTAAAATAAGCGAGAAATAAAATGGATGGTATAATTATAATAAATAAAGAAAAAAACTATACTTCTAATGATGTTGTAAACATTGTGAAAAAAATAACAAAATCTAAAGTAGGACACACTGGTACATTAGACCCTAATGCTACTGGTGTGTTACCTCTATTAATTGGAAATGCCACTAAAATATCAAAATATCTAATAAATCACGATAAAGAATATGAAGTAGTATTGCAATTAGGAGTTAGAACAGAAACAGCAGATGTAGAAGGAAAAGTAATTGAGGAAAAAGAAGTTACTGCAGAAATGCTAAATAAAGATAATATAGAAGAAAAACTGCAACAATTTATTGGTAAGCAGGAACAAATTCCACCAATATATTCTGCAATTAAAGTAAATGGAAAAAAGCTATATGAATATGCAAGAAAAGGGCAAGAAGTAGAACTAAAACCAAGACAAATAGAAATTTATAGTATTCAGTTAGTAGGCATAAATGAAAAAGAAAAACAAATATCATTTAAAGTAAAATGTTCAAAAGGTACATATATAAGAAGCCTTTGTGAGGATATTAGTAAAAAACTTGGAACTGTAGGATATATGAAAGAACTAAATAGACTACAAGTAGGAGAGTTTTATATAAAAGAGGCAGTGACAATATCTGAGATGAAAGAAGAAATAGAAGCGGACAATTTAGAAAATATAATAACAATAGAGGAGATATTTAAAGATAAATCTCAAATTAAATTAACGCAAAAACAACTAGGACAATATATGAATGGTGTTAAAGTAGACACAGAAAAGGAAGATGGAATTTATAGAATTTATAATATAGATAATATATTTATAGGACTTGGAATAGTTGAAGATAATAAACTAAAAAGAGATTTAGTAATATAACAATGTAAATAATAAATAAAAAACTTGACAAAGCTGAAAAATCGTAGTACAATAGACAACATCGATTATAGAGAGAACCTGTTCCCATTCCGAACACAGAAGTCAAACTCTATTTTATAGGATTATATGATTTAAGCAAGTCAAGAAATACTATAAAAACAAGTAAAGGACTACAACGAAGGGAAAGTAAAAAAATCATATAATGCCAAATGTAAAGATAAGGGGTATATATCTTTATATTTGGTATTTTTTCCGTTGCGAAATTTTTGTAAAAGGAGGGCAAAGCTAAAAAAGTACTAGTAATTTAATTAAAAAATTGGTTTCTAACAATTAAAAGTAGAAAGAAAGGGGCAATTTTATGATTGAATTAGAACACATAACTAAAACGTACAAAGTAGCACAAAGAAATGCAGGATTAGGAAATGCATTTAAGAGTTATTTTAAAAGAGAATATAAAGAAGTAAAAGCACTAAATGATATATCTTTTAAAATAAACGAAGGAGAAATGGTCGGTTACATAGGACCGAACGGAGCAGGGAAATCAACTACAATAAAAATAATGTGTGGAATATTAACGCCAGATTCAGGAGAGTGCAAAATAAATGGCTTAATTCCATACAAACAGAGACAAAACTATGTAAAAGATATAGGAGTGGTATTTGGCAATAGGTCAGCTCTATGGTGGGATGTACCGGTAGAGGATTCTTTTGAATTACTAAAAGAAATTTATAATATACCGGATGAAAAATACATACAGCAAAGAGATATGCTTACAGAGATGTTAAATATCAAAGAAATAATAAAAACTCCAACAAGGCAATTAAGCTTAGGACAAAGAATGAGATGCGAAATAGCAGCAGCATTTCTGCACGATCCCAAAATAGTATTCTTAGATGAACCAACAATAGGACTTGATAGCACATCGAAAATTGCAGTCAGAGAATTTATAAAAAAGATAAATAAAGAAAAGAATACAACAATAATTCTTACAACACACGATACAGGCGATATAGAAGCACTGACAAAAAGAATAATATTAATAGGAAAAGGACAATTACTACTAGACGGAAGTCTAAATAGCTTAATGAAAAAATATAGCAAGAAGGAACTCAACATAAAATACAAAGGAAGAATAACAGAGTTACCTCTTGGAATGAGAATACTAGAAAAGAATCAGAACGAAGCAAAAATCGAAGTTGACGAACATCAAATAAAACTAACAGACGCAATAGTATTTTTATCAAACATAGTTGAAGTACAAGACCTAGATGTAAACAATACTCCAATAGATGATGTTGTTGCAAATCTTTACAGAGAATATCAAATTTAGGAAAGGAGATATTTGAGTAATGGAAAAATTAAGAAATATAACACGAATGATAAGAATATACTTATCATACTTCAAAATTAAGTTTTTGAACGAGATTCAATACAGAACAGCAGCAATAGCCGGAGCATCTACACAATTTGTGTGGGCAGGAATGTACATAATGTTATATACTGCTTTCTTAAAAGATGGAAGTGCAAGTGATTTTTCGGTAAGACAAATGACAACATATATATGGTTGCAACAAGCATTCTTTGCTTTCTTTAATATATGGAATGTTGACAAAGAAATTGAAGAACAATGTAGATTAGGAGATATTGCAACAGAACTAGTAAAACCAATTAGCTTGTATTCAATATGGCATGCCAAGAGTTTAGCAAAAAAGACAGCAATGGTAGCATTAAGGGCATTACCAATTTTAGTATTTGCAATGATGCCCTTCCTTGGAGAATATCAATTAATGGGACCTGCAAGCGCACTATCATTGATTATAAGTATAATAACAATGATTTTGTCTGTACTAGTAATGCTATCTTTTATAATGATAATGTATGGAGTAATACTTAAAACAGTGACATCTAATGGAATAAAGACAATGTTCGGATTAGTGATGGACTTTGCAGCAGGTGCGTTAATCCCAATACCTTTTATGCCAGAAACTTTAATAAACATTTTAAAATTCACACCGTTCTACTATATGCAAAACGTAACATTTAATATATACAATGGATATATTAATTCAGCAGGAGAAATAGCGAAAATATTGATATTACAAATTTGTTGGATTATATTACTTACATACATTGGAAAAAGAATAATAAACAAGCAAATAGTAAAAGTAGTAGTACAAGGAGGATAAAGAGATGAAATTATATTTAAAATATCTAGTAATGCAGTTAAAAATAGCACTTGCCTATAAGAAAACTTTTATAATATTTACCTTAGCAAAAACAGGTTCAACAGCATTTGCCTTTTTATCAATAATATTCTTATTTAACAAATTTGGAGATGTAGCTGGATACACAATTAATGAGGTAATGATATGCTTTATAGTATCCTTCTTAGGATACTCAATGTCAGAATGTTTTTTTAGAGCATTTGACAGGTTTGATAAAATACTCCGGAAATGGGGAGTTTGATAGAATACTGGTAAGACCTAGAAATACGATATTACAGGTATTAGGTGCAAATATATCATTTGAGAGAGTTGGAAGAGCAATTATTGCTATTGTATTGTTTATATACTTACTGATTAGCAAACCACAACTGATGAGAATAGACTTTTTAATAACGATGTTATTAATGGTGATTTGTACATTTATATTATATTCGGCACTATTTGTTCTAAAAGCCGGAATTACATTTTTTACAACTCAGAGCCTAGAAATGATGAATATATTTACAGATGGTGCAAGAGATTTAACCCAATATCCATTAGACATATACAAAGAGTGGGTTAAAAAGTTCTTCACATTCGTAATACCACTGGCACTAGTAAACTATTATCCATTATTATATATAATAGGAAGATCAACAAATAAACTTTATATAATATCACCACTACTTTCGATACTATTTGTAATTCCTTGCTATATGGTCTGGAGAATAGGACTAAAAAAATATAGATCAATAGGGTCATAAAAGAAAAAAGCAGAGATAATTGATAAATCTCTGCTTTTGCGCTATTATAACAAACAGGTGATGATATGAGAATTTTAATTATAGAAGATCAACAAACGCTAAAGGAAGTAATGCTGTGTTTTCAACTACGAAAATGAATTTTGCAAAACAGTTCAAAATGTCGAAGAAACTTTACAAAGCTATTCAAAAGGTTATAAAAATCTAATTATAAATATTTTCAAAACAATACTAATGCAAAAATTAGGAGAAATACTAACAAAAGAAAAAGGATTACAAACAATATACAATTCTTTTCAGAACAAAACGAAAGAAGAAATATATTTGGAAGTTTATACAGCATATCAAAAAATAGAAATTCAGAATATAAAAATAAAAGATTATATTGAAACAGGAATAGAAGAAATACAATCAGAAATATACAATAATTATAAGCTAAATAATTTAGAAAAAATTTTATTATTTAATTAAAAAATATAGAAATAATAAAAAAATGTGCTATAATGATGAGAACAAAATTAAATCGGAGGCGATATTTATGCAAAGAGAAGAAGCATTAAAACTATTAAGAGAACATAACAAAGAGCCATTTCATATTTTACACGGCTTAACAGTAGAAGGAGTTATGAGATATTTTGCAAAGCAAAGCGGAGAAGATGAGGAATATTGGGGAATAGTAGGATTATTACACGATGTTGATTTTGAAGAATATCCAGAGCAACACTGCAAAAAATGTATAGAAATATTAAAAGATGCTAGATATCCAGAGGATGTAATAAATAGTATTTGCAGTCACGGATATGGTATATGCTCAGATATAAAACCAGAAAAATATATGGAAAAAGTATTATTTGCAACAGATGAGCTTACTGGTTTAATAGGAGCAACTATAAAAATGAGACCTTCAAAAAGTACAAAAGACTTAGAGGTTTCTAGTGTGAAAAAGAAATTTAAAGATAAGAAATTTGCTGCAGGATGTTCAAGAGAAGTAATACAAAAAGGAGCAGAAATGTTAGGATGGGATTTAGAAAAACTAATTGAAGAAACTATCCTGGCAATGAGAAGCTGTGAGGATTCTGTAAATGAATATATGAAAAACTTTTAAAATAATGCCCAAGAAGGAGTAATCTTTCTTGGGCAAATTCGTGTAGAACAAGCATAAAGGACATTCGTAAAGTAATATCATTAATCAGGGGTGTTATTTTATGAAGGTTATTACTATAAAGAAGAGAATGATTATTAGAATGTCTGCATTTATAGTGTTTGCACTTGTATTGTGTGGTCTAACAACATCTTTTGGAATGCAACATTATTATAAATTAGACTTTTCAACAGGATTAGTGACTGCTTCTAAATTGAATGTAAGGAATGGACCAGGAACACAGTACAAAGTTATTGCGACAGTGAATAAAAACGAATATATAAGAGTTTTTGCAGGAGTGGGCGACTGGTATGTTGTACAAATTGAAGGAGATTACATTGGAGCGGTTAGCAAAAAATATGTAAAACCGATTTATCCAAAATCATCAGGTTCACAAACTACAAACAATAATCAAACAACAACAACTACTACAAGTATGAATGCTGATGAAAAGGAAGTATTTGATTTAATAAACCAGCAAAGAATAAACAATGGATTACCAGCATTAAGAAATGATGATGAAGTGCAAAGAGTTGCAAGGATTAAGGCACAAGATATGGTGGATAACAATTACTTCTCACATACTTCTCCAACATACGGTTCACCATTTAATATGTTAAAAAGTTTTAAAATAACATACAATTCAGCAGGCGAGAATATTGCAGGAAATTCTAGCAACAGTGGAGCAGTTAATGCGTGGATGAATTCGTCAGGACACAAAGCAAATATTTTAAACAGTAGTTTTAATTATACAGGTATAGGAGTAGTAAGTAGTCCTAGATATGGCAAAATTTATGTTCAAATGTTTATAGGAAAATAGGCACAAACTCTTGCTTTTTAAAATTCTAAATGATATAATAGACGCATTAATTTTAGAAAAGGGGGACAAAGATATGAATGTATTAGACACTTTAGAAGCAAGAGGCTACATTGAACAAGTCACAGATGAAGAAGACTTGAGAAAATTATTGGATAAGGAAAGTGTGCCATTCTATATAGGATTTGACCCAACGGCAGATAGCTTACATGTGGGGCACTTCGTATCTATGATGGTAGCTTCATATATGCAAAAAGCAGGACACAGACCTATTATATTAGTAGGTGGAGGAACAGTAAACATAGGAGATCCATCAGGAAAAACAGATATGAGAAGAATGATGGACAGAGATGAAATCAATCATAATGTAGAATGTTGTAAAAAACAATTATCAAAATTTGTAAGTTTCGAAGGAGAAAATGCAGCAGTAATTGTTAACAATGCAGATTGGTTATTAGATTTAAACTTTATAGATTTTATGAGAAAGATAGGATCTTTATTCTCGGTAAACAAAATGCTTGCAGCAGATTGTTACAAGAATAGATTAGAAACAGGATTAACATTTTTCGAAATGGGATATATGTTAATGCAATCATATGATTTCTTACATTTATATGAAACATTAGGATGCAAATTACAAATGGGAGGAAATGATCAATGGTCTAACATAATAGGTGGAGTTAACCTAATTAGGAAAGTTGGACATGACGACTCATTTGGATTAACATTTAGACTTCTTACAACAAAAGAAGGAAAGAAGATGGGAAAAACAGAAAAAGGAGCTTTATGGTTAGATCCAGAAAAAACAACTCCATATGAGTTTTACCAATACTGGAGAAACATTGATGATAGCAGTGTTGAAACAGTTTTAAAAATGCTTACATTTATGCCAATGGAAGAAATAGCTAAACTTACATCAGTTGAGGGAGCAGCTCTAAATGAAACTAAGAAGATTGCAGCATATGAGATTACAAAATTAGTACACGGAGAAGAAGCTGCGAAACAAGCAGAAGAGGCTTCAAATGCTCTATTCGGTGGAAATGGCAATACAGGAAATATGCCTACTGTAAAAGTAGAAGCAGATACTAACATTGTTGATGCCATAGTTTCAGCTGGATTTGCTACATCAAAAGGACAAGCTAAAACATTAATAGCTCAAAATGGAATAACTTTAAATGATGAAACAGTAACAGATGTTCAATTAAAAGTTACAGCAGAAATGCTTGAAAAAGGAGCAATACTAAGAAAAGGTAAGAAAAATTACTGTAAATTAGTTAAATAATAGTAAAACGCTAGAAAAATAAAATTTTCTGGCGTTTTTCGTATATAATTTATAAAAAATATTGATATAAGGCTAAAAAAGTGGTAAAATAATAATGTATGAAATTTATAAAAGGAGTGTAAATAAATCATGAATCTAAAAATTAAAACGATTGGAATAATAACATTAATACTAGCAGTACTATTTTCAACAACAGTATTTGCAGCAAATGAAGACGTAACATTAGAAGAAGTAAAAGATGATGTTTGTGATATAAAATTAGGAGAAGATGGAGAAGTAATTAAAAAATTAATATCTGTAGATGATCCTAAAAAAGAAGTTATATTACAGATAGATATTAAAAATCTAAAAAGTGAAGAAGAACAAATAAAACCAAGTGAAATATTCTTAGTACTAGATAACTCAAAGAGCATGATAGACAATAAAATTGATGATACAACAACAAGGAAGGATGCAGTTTTTACAGCAGCAAAAACATTGGCTGAGAAAATACTAGCAAACCAACCAAGTACAAAAATAGGTGTAGTAACTTTTTCTACCACATCAGATTTGGATAAAGAGGGAACCTTGGAAGATGCAAAGCTTGTAAAACTTCCAACAAGTGATTTAACAGAAATAAAAACAGCGATAGACTCTGTAGAAGCTAAAGGTTATAGAACAGATATAGATGCTGGTTTGCAAATAGCAAGAGAAAACTTCTCTACAGATTCAAATTTAAATAAGTATGTAATATTATTAACAGACGGAATTCCTAATACAGTAGTAGGAGGACCAGTTAATCAATATTCAGGAGAAGTTAGAACAAAGACAAAAGCAACACTACAATCTATAGTTGATAAAGGTATAAATGTAATTACAGTTATGACGGGTGTGGACTCAACATATATGCCAGATCCAGATGGAAGAGTGTGCTCTGAAGCTGCAGGTAAGACTTATAAAGATTTAGCAGAGGAAGTATTTGGAACACAACAAGCACCAAATTACGGAAAGTTTTTCTATGTAACTGATGTTAAAGCAACAGACACAATTGTTACAGATGTTTACAACAATCTAATAACTTATAATAAGAACGAAATTAAAAATATAACATTAGTTGATTATTTCCCAGACTTAATCATTGCAAATTATGATTTTGAAATCTTAGAAAAGGCAAATATTGGGGAAGTAACACCTATTGTAAATACAGAAAACAATAGTATAACTTGGAAAATTGAAACTCTAAAAGCAGGAGAGACAGCATCATTCAAATATAAACTAACATTAAAAGAGAAATTTGATGAAAAGATAATTAATGTAGAAACCCCTACAAATGAAAAGGTAGATGTAACATATACAGATACAAATGGCGATGAAAAGAAAGAAACTTCAGATGTTTCACCATCAATAATATTAAAGAAAACTGAACAACCAGAAGAACCAAAGAAGGAAGAACCGAAGAATGATAATACTCAGGCACCAAATTCAATTCCACAAACTGGTGATGTAACTATTTTCTCGATTCTTGCTTCTATAGGAATAATAACTGCTATGGGAATTTACACATTTAAATATATAAATAATAAATAAAATATAAGTATCCATTCAGACTTAGTTTGAATGGATATTTTAATGTATTAGAAATTAAACTATAAGAAAGCGAATATTTGATATGAAAGCTTTACATAATTTGACAAAATCGATATAAACTGGTATAATAACAACATATCAATCAACTAAGTTATCGTAACTAACACACTTAACAATTGGTTATGATAACGCCGTGCAATCTTAAATAGGAGGTGTCTATACAGATGACTGAAGGATGGCGGAGGCTACTCGAAGGTCATAAGGCCTACGAAGAGCTTAAAGTAAAACCCAGAGAAGAGGAAGAATATGATTTTTTCTTCGTAAACCCGAAGGGGAAAGAAACACCAATGAACATACTTCTGTTACCTAGAACCAAAGGAAATCTGAGCAGAGTGAAAGAGTGCCTAGAGTTTATCAACGCAAAGGACAATGCTTGGTGGGTATACTACCTGGCAAAGTGCATTGAGAAAGCTCTGGAGAACAAGCAGAACTACACGCACATAAATCTCTTACTTCGGTATACCATCATCGTCAAAAGAAATGATGGACAAGTGAGGATTTATCATCCGGAAGAAATCCGAAAAACACTCTACAAATATCTCGAAAAAGATGGAGAAACTCCGGAAAGAAAATTCTGGAGATGGAAGATTTGACACAGCAAAGACCTTAACCACGATGTGGTTAAGGTCTTATTTTAATTATTTACAATAGATGACAAATAATAGACCAAATTTGTCAAAAATGGTTGAAATAATTACACTTTATAGATATAATATAGAAGAAATTTAGAGAATTAATTGGAGGAATAAATAAATGGAATGGAATAGAGAAATTATGCAAAAGCCTATGTGGAAAGAAGAAATATCTAAAAGAGAAGAAAAAGAAAAGATAGCAAGAAGAATGGCGGAAAAAGTACAAGATGGAGAAGTCATAGGCTTTGGATCTGGTTCGACATCTTATTTAACTGTTATTGAAATAGCAAATAAAATGCAAAGAGAAAATATAAGCATAACAGCGATTCCAACATCATACGAGATAAAAATGCTATGTACATATCTAAACATTCCAACAGCAACAATAGATGAAAAAAAGCCTGACTGGTGTTTTGATGGAGCCGATGAAGTAGATAATGACAAATGGCTAATTAAAGGCAGAGGTGCGGCAATGTTTAATGAAAAATTAAATATAAAAACATCAGGTAAAACTTATATTTTAGTAGATAAGTCAAAACTAGTAAATAAATTAGGAACAAATTTTCCAATACCGGTGGAATGTACTCCAAAAGCAATAAATGTAGTAAAAGAGGAACTCTACAAACTAGGAGCCAACAGTATAGAATTAAGATTGGCACTTAAAAAAGATGGACCGGTTATTACAGAAAATGGAAATATAATTTTGGATGCTAGATTTCAAAATATAGATGAAACTCTTGAAAGAAAATTAAAAAACATTACTGGAGTAATAGAAACAGGATTGTTTATAGGATACAATGTAGAGGTAATTACAGCAGATTAAAGGAAGGTTAATTTATATGAAAAAATTGTTATTTGCGGCAGTTAGCCTGGATGTAGGTGGAATTGAAACAGCATTAGTAACATTATTAAATTATTTAGCTAAAAAAAAGAAATATGACATAACACTTATACTAGAAAGAAAAGATGGAATTTTTCTAGATGTATTAAATAAGGATATACAGGTAATTGAATATACTCCTGATAATAATAAAAATGTGTTAGTTAGAAAAATTAGAAATCTAATAAAACAAATTAAGTTTAAATTAGAATATAAGAATAAATATGATTTTTCAGCTTCATATGCAACATATTCAAAACCAGATTCTTTTGTAGCAAGAACAGCATCAAGAAACTCTGTATTATGGTGTCATATGGATTATCTAGCACAATTCGACAATGATAAAAAACAAGTAGAAGAGTTTTTTAAGGATTTGCATTATGATAAATTTAAAAAGCTAGTATTTGTATCAGAAAAAAGCAAAGATACATTCTTGCAAGTCTTTCCTAGAATGAAAGAGAATGTGATACATATAAATAATTTCATAAATGAAAAAGAGTTGATAGAAAAAGCAAACGAGAAGATAAATGAAACAGAACTTCTAAAAAATGACAATTCGGTAATATTTCTAAATGTTGGAAGACACGATGAAAAACAGAAAAAACTATCAAGAATAATTGAAGCAACTAAAATATTAAAGCAAGATGAATCCATAAAGGGAGCATTTAAGGTAATATTTATTGGAGATGGACAAGATACAAAAAAATATAAAGAATTGATAAAAAAGTATAATCTAGAAGATACTATATATCTTTTAGGAAGAAAAAAGAATCCGTATCCATACTTTAAAAAAGCAAATTACGTGTTACTTACTTCTGATTATGAAGGATCGCCAGTAGTATTTACAGAAGCTATGATTTTAAATGTGCCAATAATTACAACTAATGTGGCAGGAGCAGAACAACTCAAAGATAAATATGGAGTAATTAAAACAAATAATGTTGAAGATATTGCAGAAACAATGAAGAGCGCAATAAAACAGCAATATGTATTAAAAGAACAGTTTGATAGCGAAAAATATAATCAAACTATAAAAAAGCAAATTGCAGAATTAATAGAGAAAGAGGAACTCTAAGTGAAAATAAGTATAATAGTGCCAATATATAATGTGGAAAAACAATTAAGAAGATGTATAGATGGTTTATTAAAACAAGATAGCAAGGAATTGCAAACAGAAATTATATTAGTAAATGATGGCTCAACAGATAACTCGGGAAACATTGCTAAAGAATATGCATCGAAATACAAAGATAAAATTATATATTTCGAAAAAGAAAATGAAGGAGTGTCAGAGGCAAGAAATTTTGCTATTCCATATGTTACAGGTGAATATATGACATTTGTTGATTCTGACGACTACATTGAAGAAAATTTATATGCACAACTATTAAAATATATGAATGAAGAATATGATTTGGTAAAGTTTAAAGCGATAAAAGTTAATGAACAAGGAGAAAAAATAGAGGAGCCGATAATTACTGAGTTCGACAATAAAACCGGAGAAGAAGCATTTGACATATTGTACAAAATTGATACTATGATAGATATAGCTTGGATTTACATTTACAAAAGTGAATTTTACAAAAATAACAATTTTAGATTTGCCAAGGGATTATATCATGAAGATTTTGGATTAATGCCATTAGTAATGATAAAAGCCAAAAAAGTTGCATCTACAAATATAGGAACATATAATTACGTCCAAACACAAAATAGTATTACAAGAGGACAAGATTCAAAGAAATCTAAAATGGCAAAAGATTTATTAGTACATTATGATAATATGATAAATGAAATTGTGAATTATAATATATCTAAAAGATCCAAAGAAAATTTAAGAATCTATTATACTAACTGTATTATATTAAATATAAATAATTTACAGGGTGAAGATAGGAAAAATTATATAAAAGAAATAAGAAAAAGAAAAATGACACGAAATATAAAGGCTAGAAATATCAAACAGTTATTAAAAAAAGCAATTTTAGCGATAAATATAGAATGGTATTTAAAGCTAAGATAGAAGGAGAAAAGAATGCCTAAAGTAAGCATTATAGTTCCAATTTATAATGTGGAAAAATATTTAAAAAGATGTATAGATTCTCTTATAGAACAAACATTAGATGATATACAGATAATATTAGTAAATGATGGCTCAACAGATAATTCAGAAAAAATTGCTAAAGAATATGCAATCAAGCATCAAGATAAAATAATCTATTTAGAAAAAGAAAATGGTGGACTTTCAGATGCTAGAAATTATGGACTTCCTTATGCAACTGGTGAGTATATAGCGTTTCTAGATTCTGATGATTACATAGAAAAAGAAGCATATCAGGAAATGTATGAAAAAGCCAAAGCAACAAATGCAGATTATGTTGAATGTGATTTTATATGGGAGTATCCAAACAAATTAAAAGAGGATAAAAGAGTTGACTATACAAACAAAAAAGAAATGTTAGCTTTTGTAAGAGTTGTAGCTTGGAATAAACTAATAAAACGAGAGATTATAGAAGAAAATAAATTTAAATTTCCAAAAGGTCTAAGATATGAAGATGTGGAATTTACATATAAATTGATACCACATCTAAATAAAGTTTCATACATAGATAAATGTTTTATACATTATACGCAAAGAGAAAACTCAATAGCTAATGTCCAGAATGCAAGAACAGCTGAGATATTTACTATATTAGATGATGTCATAAGCTATTATAAAGAAAATGAATTTTATAAAGAGTATGAAGATGAGTTAGAATACAATTATGCTAGATATTTGCTATGTAGCTCATTAAAGAGAATTTGCAAAATTCAAGACAAAGAAACTAGAACAAGATTAATAAATGAAACTTGGGATAGTTTGAATTCGAAATTTCCGAATTGGAAGCAAAACAAGATACTAAAAACTGTGAATGTTGGAAAAAATAAATATATGAGAACAATAAATAAATTCACATATAAAATATATACTAAATTATTTCAATTAATTTAAGGAAGAAAATTATGAATAAAAAAGAAAATAAAAAAAGCATAGAGAACGAAAAACATTGTAATATATTTACAATGGAAAATCTTTTATGCTTACTTATAATAATATGTCCTATATTGGATGTATCAAGTTTTATATTTAGGAACTTTTTTAATACAAATTTCTCAATATCAACATTTGTAAGACCTATTATACCAATAGTTGCAATTACATACATATTCTTTAAGGATAAAATTAAACCACAAATAATAATTGCAGGATTAGCATATCTTGGATATGCTATTTGCCATATTTATATTTTTTATAAAATAAAAACTGGATGTGCTTATGGAAATGAACTAAGGGAAATACAATATTTAGTAAATTATACATTTATGATAATGAATTTGTTCATATACATATACTTTTTTGCAATAAAAAACAGAGAAAAAGAAATGGCAAAACAAACAACAGGAAAAACTTTAGACAAAATGAAAAAATCTGTGTTAATAGCGCTAACAATCTACATAACATTAATGTACTTAGCATTAATTACAAAAACATCATCATTTACATATGGCGAAACACAAGTGGGCTATAAAGGATGGTTTGAATCAGGAAATAGCATTGGAACAATAATGTTGTTATCTTTATTTATAGTATTACCAATGCTAAATAAGGAAAATAAAATATCGATAAGAATATGGGCACTTATGATAACAACACTAGTTGGAGCATATTTATGTACGCTATTGGGAACAAGAACAGGATTATTTGGATTTATAATTGTTGTGTTAGCTTACATTGGCTTTATAGTACTTCATAATTTGTTAAACAAAAATAAATTAAATAAAATGATATTAACAATTGGAGTTATAATACTAATGTTAGTGGGAACTGTGGTAACAATATTTGGATCTAAAACTATAGAACGTAGAAGAGAATTAAAAAATAAAGAGAGTGAAATATATGATACAATGACTAACCAAACTGCCCATGTTACAGGGGATACTGTCAAGATAGTAGAGCAAATAAAATCAGGCCAAATGGATGAAAACTATATGTCTGAAAGTATGCAACAAGCATATTTGAATTTATACAATACTGCAAACGAAAAACAAATATCAAACACAAATATGAGAACCTTGCAATTAATATATCATTCGGATTTGATAAAAGAGCAAAATAGTATACCAATGTTGTTATTCGGTAATGGTTATATGTCGCACTACTATGAAATGATATTCGAAATGGAAGTGCCAGCATTTTTGCTTAACTTTGGTGTAATAGGATTTTTCTTATATTTTATACCATTCTTGATGATAGCAGTATATGGAATTTATATAATACTAAAAAAATTCAAGGTGACAAAAGTAGAATTTGCAATGGCACTATTTGGACTATGGTTTGCAATAATAATATCATTTTTATCTGGATATACATTCTTTAATTCATCAACCATGATGATAATAATTGCATTAGCTGTAATTGTAATAAACCAAATAAAAGATATAAATGACAATGAAGTCAAAATATATAATCCGGAGAAAGGAAACGATAATCTATGAACAAAATAATATTTGGCATAACGGGTCTTACGCTAGGAGGGGCTGAAAGAGTTTTAATAGATATAGCGAATGCCCTTGTAGACAAATATGATATTACTATATTTACATTGTATTCAAAAGGTGAACTAGAAAAAGAACTAGATAAAAAAATACACTTAATAAGTTTATACGATTTTAAATACACAGAATTATCTAAATTTAAAAGAAAAATGATTCCACTAAAAGTGTTATTTAGTCAAAAGAAGATATTTAAAGAATATGTAGAAAAAGAAAATTATCAAGCACAAATTGCATTTTTAGAAGGACCGATTACAAGAATATTCAGTACAAAAAGCGATTCTAAAAAAATAGCCTGGATACACAACGATATTTCTAAGGTATTTGGAAAAAGCATTAAGGCAACAATAAAAAGAATGCTAGATAGAAATATATATGAAAAATATGATACATTAGCTTTTGTTAGTGTGGATAACTTAGATAAATTTAACAAAGTATATGATGATATGGATTTGCCTCATGAAACAGTAATACATAATTATATCAATGCAGAAAGAATACTAGAATTATCTAAAAAGGATGAAGAAGCAAAAAATACATTTAACCAAAAAGAATTAAATTTAGTTCAAGTTTCGAGATTGGTAGAACAAAAAGCGATAGATAGGCTAATAGAAGTACATGCAAAGCTAATAAAACAAGGATACAAGCATCATATATATATTATTGGAGATGGTCCCTTAAAAGAAAAGCTAGAGAAACAGATAAAGGAGAATAAAGTAGAAGATACTTTTACTTTGTTAGGAGCTAAAAAGAATCCATATCCATTTATGAAAAATGCTGATGCTGTATGTTTGTTTTCTAAATTTGAAGGATATCCAATGGTACTTGAGGAAGCTAAGATATTGCGCAAATATATATTAACAACTAATACTTCATCAAGAGAAGTTTTAATGAATTATGCAGGAAACAGCATGATAGTGACAAATGATGATCAAGGAATAGAGAATGCGATAAAGAGTATAACAAAAAATAAAATACAAAAAAATGAAAAAAATAACAAATATGTATATGAAAATAATAAAATTATTGATAAAATAGTAAAAACAATCGAGGAAACAAAAAAGAAGGAAGAAGTAAAAGTAATGTGGAGGCAAGAATAATGAAAATATCAATACTAACTCCAACTTATAATAGAGCGAACCTCTTGGACAAACTATATGCGAGTATTTTGATAAACAGCAATAGCTGTAATAATATACAGATAGAATGGCTTGTGATGGATGATGGCTCTACTGATAACACCAAAAGAGTAGTTGAAGAATATGTAAAAGAAAGAATAATAGAAGTACAATATTTTCATCAAGACAACAAGGGTAAAATGGTAGCGATAAATGAACTTGTAAAGAAAGCAACAGGAGATTTAATAATAGAATGTGATGATGACGATTTCTTTACAAAAGATGCATTCAAAACTATAGAACAAAGTCTAAAAGAATGCAAAGATCTGGGAGATATATATGCGTTAGTATTTTTAAAATATACAACAAAAGGCGAAAATATGGGAAATAATTTTATAGAAGATAATTACCCAAGCACGATGTTTGATTTATATTTTAAGGAAGGGATAACTGGAGAAAAAGCATTGGTATATAATGCGTCAATTAGGAAACAATTTCAATATGAATTAGAGAATGGCGAAAAGTTTGTTACAGAAGCAAGGTTACACCATAAAATGGACTTAAAATATGAAGTTAGATGTTTTAATAAACCAATAATGATATGTGAATATAAACCAGATGGATACACCAAAAACATAAATAAAATATTTAAACAAAGCCCATATGGATATTTTGAATATTTTAAGGAGATATTTCATCAAGATATGCATGGAGTAACATTAAAAAAGAGAATGTATGTGTACAAGCATTATATTTTATTTTCTGTGCTAACAAAACAAAAACATCCGATAAAACAAGTAGAGGGATTAAACAATAAAATAATGGTGGCATTCTTATACTTGCCTGGAAAATTAGCAACGAAAATGAAAATGAAATAGGTTGACTATATGGAAAAAATATATTAATATGTTTAGAGAAGATGGGAACTGGAGGAGTAGAAACATTTGTATTAACTCAAGCAATAGAGTTAAAAAGAAGAGGATTTAACGTTTTTGTAATGGCTAAAGATGGAGAATATGTAAAAAGCCTAAAAAACTATGGAATAGAATGGATTGAAGAATCTTTTGAACTTGAAGATAAGTTTGACTTTAATAAATCATTAAAGATATATAATGTACTAGATATTTATGGAGATGGAGCAGAAAAAGATGAAATAAAAAAATATGTAGAAGAACAAAATATAAATGGTTACGAAATTAATATATTAAACGGTACAAACCAAGTAAATAAGGTTATGGAAGAACATGATGTTATAATGGGCTTGGGCAGATGTATGCTAGAAGCAATTGCGATGAAAAGACTTACGATAATTTCTGGAAATACAGGGAACGAACCATTAAAATATATTGTAAAACCAGAAAATATCATAGAGTCGATTGAAAATGATTTTGCATACAAAGATTTAAAAAGAGAAAATGTCGAAGATATAATAAAGGATCTATCGAATTATAATAAAGAAAACCTAAAACAAATTGTAGAAAACAATTATAAAATAATAGAAGAAAAACTTGATATAAAAAATAACATATATGTTGTAGAAGAACCAGAAGGCATACAAGAAAAATCTTGGAATGTATTAGAAATAATACTACAAACAGAACAAGAGCAATATAAACAATTAGAACAAAAACATAATATAGGACTAAATAATCTTGAAGAAGAGAATAGAAAACTTAAAGAAATATTGCATTACAGGAAGAACTTAATATGGTATATAACAGCAAGAGATGGAAATATATAGATAGAATAACAAAGCCGTTAAGAAAAAATAAAAAGACATAGACTTTGACAATAATATAGATGTATATTATAATAGCCAATATGTCAAAGAGAAGGGAGAACAAAGAAAATAAATGAAGAAGAAAGAAGATACTATAGTAGTAGAACACGTATATAAAACTTTTGAAGTCTATATGGACAAGGCAAATAGCTTAAAAGAGAAACTACTATTTTGGAAAAGAAATAGAAAAGAAAAAAGAGAAGTATTAAAAGATATAAATCTAACAATAAAAAAAGGAGAAGCTGTTGCATTAATTGGAGTAAATGGAAGCGGAAAATCAACATTATTAAAATTAATGACAAAGATTATTTATCCAAACAAGGGAAAAATAACAACAAACGGAAAATTGACTTCACTTCTTGAATTAGGAGCAGGTTTTCATCCGGACTTTTCTGGAAGAGAAAATATATATTTTAATGCTTCCATATTTGGTTTAACAAAAAAAGAAATTGATGCAAGACTAGACAAAATAATAGAGTTCTCAGAATTAGGAACATATATAGATAACCCAGTAAGAACATATTCTTCAGGAATGTATATGAGATTGGCTTTCTCTGTTGCAATTAATGTTGATGCAGAGATTCTGCTTGTTGATGAGATACTTTCCGTTGGAGATCAACATTTTCAAGAAAAATGTCTAAACAAAATGCAGGAATTGAAAAAAGAAGGAAAAACTATGGTGTTTGTTACACACAGTTTAGGATCAGCAAGAGCTTTATGCGATAGAGCAATATGGTTACATCAAGGACATATAAAAATGGACGGTGAAACAAATAAAGTGATAGATGAATATCTAAAAGAAACAGCCTAAGAGTTAAGTGAAAGGAAAGATAAGAATAAAATGAAAGTATTTAAAAATTTATATGCATATAGAGAATTATTGAAATCAAGTGTAAAAAAAGATATAGGAGGAAAATATAAAAACTCGTTCTTAGGAATATTATGGTCTTTTGTAAATCCATTATTGCAAATTGCAGTATATGCAATTGTTTTTCCTTTAATTATGAGAAATAACCAAGAACATTATACATTGTTTTTATGTTCTGGACTGATTCCTTGGACATTTTTTTCAACAGCCATAACAAGATCATCTTTTACAATGATAGAAAATGGCAATATAATTAAAAAAGTATATTTCCCTAGAGAAATACTTCCAATTTCAGTAGTTACAAGTGAAGCAGTTAATTTTATGATATCAACAATAATAATTGTAGGATTTGCCTTATTCGAAGGAGTAGGATTTAGTATATATTTATTATTTTACCCACTAGTATTATTAGTACAATATACATTATTAATTGCAATTTCTTTGGTAGTTTCAAGTGTAACTGTATTTGTAAGAGATTTACAACATATCATTGGAGTAGTAATGCAATTATTATTCTATGCTACGCCTATAGTATATGCAGTAAGCTCAATACCAGAAAATTTTAGATGGATATTAAAATTAAATCCTATGACTTACATAATAGATGGATATAGATCAATGTTTTATAGCCACACTATGCCAGACTTAAAAAGTTTGTTCATATTATTGGCAATAAATATAATACTATGCATAGTAGGATATTTACTATTTAATAAATTGCAAAAGAAATTTGCAGAAGAATTATAATTCAGAAAGGAAAACAATAATGGAAAATAACAAAGACTTTAATTTTAATCAGGTAGCAGGCAGAAAGTTAAAAGAAAATTTATCTATAAATGATGGAACACCTCTTATAAGTATTGCAACACCTTATTATAATTGCAAAGAATATATAAAACAAACAGCGTATTCTATATTAAATCAAACATTTCCATATTGGGAATGGATTATAGTTAATGATGGATCAAATGAAGAAGGAACAAAAGAGATATTAAAAGAAATAGAAAATATGGATAAAAGGATAAAAGTATATCATCAAGAAAATAAAGGAAGACTTGAGGCAAGAGATAATGCGGTCAAATATACTATGACAGACCTAGTATTACCATTGGATGCTGATGATACAATAGATGAAACTTTTCTTGAATGTGCATACTGGACAATGAAAACAAACCCAAAAGCTACATGGGCATATAGTGATCTTATAACCTTTGAAGGGGAAAACTTCTTGTGGAAGAAGATATTTGATTGCGAACAAGAAAAGACAGAAAATATTATGCCGGTTTGTGCAGTAATAAGAAAACAAGCTATCTTTGATGTAGGTGGATATGCAGCAGTAGATGAAGATGTTCATGAAGATTGGCATATGTGGCTTAGAATGATTGAAAAAGGTTATTACCCTGTAAGAATGAATTATTATGGTGTTTGGTATAGAAAGAAGAAAGAAGGTGGGGTATTATCTTCCATCACTAAGAATAAAGAAAAGCAACGCCATGCTGAACAAGAAATAAAAAAACAAGCAAAAAAAATTAAAAAGAATGTGGCAGCACTACAGTATCCTATGAGCACGAATTTTGATTATGATTCATATCCATATATATTTGATTGGAATAGAAAACCAATTAATAAAAAAGGAGAAAAAATAAATTTATTATTCATTTTTCCATGGTTAAAAATAGGAGGAGCTGACAAATTCAATTTAGATCTTATATCTAATTTAGATCAAAATAAATATAATATAACCATACTTACAACAGAACCATCGGATTATGTATGGAGACAAAAATTCGAAGAGTATGCAACAGTCTTTGATTTGACATCATTTTTGCATATAAGAGATTGGTCGGCTTTTATGCATTATATAATAAAATCTAGAAATATAGACATTGTATTTCAATCAAATAGTTTCTATGGGTATTATGTATTACCTTGGTTAAAATCACAATTCCCAGAAGTGACCTTTCTAGATTATATACACAATGAAATTTGGGGCTTATCCGAGAGAATCAACAGCATTAGCTAAGATTGTAGATAAGACATATACATGTAACAATCATGTGAAAAATGTAATGTATGAAAAAATGGGAAGAAAAACACATAATGTCGAAACAGTATACATTGGTGTTGATACCGAGAAATTTGATGAAGATAATGTGAAAATAGAAGATTATCCAGAAGTTATTAAATATAAAGAAAAATATGAAGGAAAAGATGTAATTTTATTTTGTGCCAGATTATCTGAAGAAAAACGACCTTTGTTGGCAATAAAGATATTTGAAAAACTACATGTAAATAATCCTAATACGATGCTATTTGTTGTTGGCCCAGGAACAATGAAAACTGATATGAAAAAGTTAGTAAACAAGTTAGGATTAGAAAATTATGTAATTTTCTTTGGTAGTCAAGAAGATACAAGACCTTTCTATAAATTATCAAAAGCAATTCTTATTTGTTCACTTACAGAAGGCTTAACTCTTACAACATATGAATCACTTGCAATGAGCACACCTGTTGTTACTGCAGATGTTGGAGGACAGAAAGAATTAGTTGATGACTCGTGTGGAGCTGTTGTTCAAAATATTCAAACATCAAGGGAACTAAAGAATACTGAATATAGTCAAGAAGAGATAGATAGATATGCAGAAGCGATATCAAACATATTAAATAATTCAAATTATGAAAAAATGAAAAAGGATTGTAGGAAAAAGATATTAAATGGTTTCACTATCAAAAATATGATAGAAAAATTTGATAGAGAATTCGAGACAATGGCGAAAGAGAAAAGTCATGTTGATAAGAATATATCAGATAACGAAGAGTTATATAGACAATACTTAGTAATATACAATCAGTTAAACCAAAAGGATTATTTCCCAGATAAGGGAGGATATGATGTGGAAGGTAAGATATATGATGCATCAATGCAAAGGTTTAGAGATAGAATGTGGCAAAAACCAATGTGGCGAGCATTTATTGGATTCCTTCATAATACAGGACTCATGAAATTTGCGAAAAAGAAAGGCTTAGATAAAAAGATAAAAAGTATAGTAGTAGATAAATCAAAATAGAAAAGGAGATAAAAGACCGATGAATTATTCTGAGAAACTTAAAAAATTGAAGAATAATATTAACTTTAAAAAATTGAGCATATTTTTTATAATTTCAATAGTATTCTTTGGAGTGCTTGTAAATATGGAGTATGCTACAGATACCTATACTGTGTTTTCATCATCTGCAAAGACAAATGTTTTACATTTTCTGGGCTCTGGAAGATTTGTAACTGCCTTTGCAACTTTGATGATTAGAATATTAAATTTAGGAGAGTACGCGATATATCTACTTTCATTTATTTTATCTATTCTAAGTTTAACATTTAGCTTGTATGAAATGGAACAGATAATACATAAAGATATAAAATCAGATAAAATATCAATTATACTATCAACATTGATAATACTAAATGTTTTTATAATTGAATTATTTATGTTTATAGAAAAAGGAATATTAATATTATCAATATTATTATCTGTTTTAGCTCTGAAATATTTTATAAAATATTTGGAAACTAAAAGAAAAAAGAATATAGCTTTAGTTCTAGTGTTAATGTTCTTAGCTAATGGATGTTATCAAGGAACAGTGGGCATATTCATTGCTCTTGTGACTGTATATATA